>SAMEA3663095__coassemble_2034_pt1 | contig 9855 bp, 9 predicted proteins | sample SAMEA3663095__metabat2_low_PE_027 | metagenome-assembled genome bin SAMEA3663095 (sample SAMEA3663095) | pig gut metagenome | biome: pig gut; feature: pig-associated habitat; material: faeces | place: France | collected 2012 | reverse complement strand
GGTTGCCATGCACAACATTCCGGATGAGAAGATCTATCGTCCGGCTGCATGGAACGCATTTGGCACAAAGGACAAAGAGGCGGCAGACTACAGAGCATGCGCTGCATTCGGACCTCTGTACAAGAAATATAAATAATACAGATACCACAAATACCACCAATACTACAAATATCGGCAGTACGAAGAAAATCCTGTGATCGGAGAGCAACGATCACAGGAGGCCTTCGGCAAATGCCGGATCAATGATGACAGCATATATTTTCTGCAGGAGACTTACTTAGACGAACATCATTTGGAACCCTGCAGAAAATATTGCTATATCCCCGTCGGCAGACGCTTCGGTCTGTGTGCGGGGATAATTTTGTATAAGCAAAGAGGTTGATCTCTTGCAGTATCCGCAAAAAGTCAGGCGATGGGTAATGAGGAATCCCTTACCTGGGCGACTTTTTCTGAAAAACCTGTCAGGAGTGTTTCCAATGGTACGGAAAATGTTGGATGAAATATGATAGACTGTCAGCAAAATGAAGAAATCACATAGAAAAGGGATGGAAGCATGGATAAGAAAGATTCAGCAATCAACCGTTTTTATAAAGATTTTAATGCATTTGAAAATGCCTCTCACAAATACGAAAAGGGTGAAATCGACGCCGGGGAGTACACGGGCATTTCCAAGGGATTTGGCGACTATCTGCAGAGAGATAATCATCAGATGCTCCGAATCCGTGTGCCGGGCGGGCGGCTGACTGCGGACATGGCGGCGGCGATTCTGGATGCCTGCACCTATTATGGCGTGGATACGTTGAAGATCAGTACCGGGCAGGCACTGCAGCTGCATGATCTCAATCCGCACGCGGGCCGCAGGCTGGTGCTGCGTCTTCTGGACAAAGGAATTGTGACCAGAGGAAGCGGCGGAGACAACCCGAACAACATTACGGCTACACCGTTGTCCGGTCTGGCAACAGAAGAGTACTTTGACGTTCAGCCCTATGCGAAAGCGGCGGATGACTATCTCCTGCGCTACATCGGCGTGCGTCCGCTCCCGAGAAAGTTCAAGATCGGATTCGCTTCTTTTCCTTCCGGGGAGATGCATATCACGATGAAGGATATCGGATTTCTGGCAAATCCGGATCATACCTTTGATGTATTTGCTGCCGGTGGGCTTGGTATCAAGCCAAGAATTGGCGTTCTGGTCGGCTCGCATGTGGATCCGTCCGAGATTCTCTATTACCTCAGGACCATGCTGGATGTCTACATGGAGAATGGCAATTACAACAACCGGAACAAGGCGCGGAGCCGTTTCCTCCAGGAGACCATGGGCGTCGACGGGTTTAAAAGCACATTTGCCCTGCATCTGCAGGAAGTAAAAGCGGAGGGAAATCTGGATCTGTCCGTTGTGGAAGAGCAGGTGGCGAAGACGGGAGTGGATCCTCTGCCGGAGGATCCGAGAATTATCCCGCAGAAGCAGAAGGGGCTCTGCGCGGTTGCCTACCATCCGCAGGGAGGGTATTTGTCTCTGGGAAGACTCCGGGAGATCATGGATCTGGCTCGTAATTGGAGGGAGACTGAGCTGCGTCTGACGACGACGGGCGGCCTCTACATCGTCAATTGCACCGGGGATGAGGCCCGAAGCATGCTGGAGCTTACAAAAGACGGCTGCTTGAGCGATTTTGAGCAGTCCATCTCCTGTGTCGGGCACGTAAATGTGACATCGGTCCGGCGGATTCTCAGAAACTGCTGCAGAACTGCCTGGAGGCGGTCCGGAAAGAGCATTTCTCTCCACATACGCTGCCGCGGATGCGGATCTCCGGCTGCATTTCTTCCTGCGCAGCGCAGCAGATCGGGTTGATCGGGTGGAGAGGTGCCATCCGCAAAGACCAGGATGGAAACCGCGTGGATGCGTTTTTCTTCTCGTACGGAGGCAGCAGCATTCCGGGGAAGGAAAAGCTGGCAGAAAGTAAAATCGTGCTGCTGGCAAAGGATATCCCCGACTTCCTGGTCGCGCTGGGAAGAATTGTCGAAAAAGAACAGGTTCCGTTCGCAAAGTGGCTGGAAGGCAACGAGGAAACTCTCCTTGAGCTGGTAAAGCAGTACGCTGTCTGATGTGCGAAAAAAATCCCGAGAGGGATGCTATTTTATTTCTGGCTCCTTTCACAATTGTTCTCTTTGATGCAAGCGATGCATTTTCATTGTGTAAAAATGAGTGGAAAAAGAAAATAAAAAAATTAAAAACAGGGGTTGACATTCACGAATGAATTTAGTATGATAAGACTCGCTGATTGATCAACGCATCAATCAAGAGGCTGTCGAGGTTTGGCTCAGTTTGGTAGAGCGCTACGTTCGGGACGTAGAGGCCGCTGGTTCGAATCCAGTAACCTCGATAATCGTTTTGGAGATGCCGCAAACCCTTAAAGAATGGGGGTTTGCGGTATCTTTTTGTTTTCACGGGTTTTCACCTTTTTATCCGGAAATCTGCATGAATCTTCGTGATATAACAAAAAATATAACAAAACCGATTATGCGAATAAAGTTCTCGCAGGTGCGCTCAGATCTTCAATGATACCGGAGTCCATGTTGGACTGATGCTTCATATAATGTGTGTAAATACGGAGTGTGGTGTCTGGATCCTCATGTCCCAGCCAGTACTGTACTTTCTTGATATTCCAGTTCTTGTCCAGCAGCAGGGAAGCGCAGGTGTGACGGAGCTTATGAAGCGTGATCTCCGGACGTCGGAAGCGCTGCATATCGGTCTTGAAGCGCCGTGATACCCAGTTTGGATCATAACTGTGCCCATCAGGCCAGCAGAAGACATAGCCGTCTTTGTTCTGGTATTCGTCCTTGAAGAACTTTTTATCCAGGATCTGTTGTGCAAGAATCTTTTTCAGGCAGATTTCTGCAGTGGGAAAGAGATGCAGGTCTCTTCTGCTCTCCAGAGATTTGGTCTGATCTTCGGCATAGACCGTCCTCTCCCGCACTACTGTGTGCCGGATGTGTACGATCTTATGGTCCCAGTCAATGGCTGACCATTTCAGACCGAGGATTTCTGATCTGCGCAGACCCATGTAGACACCCATAAAGGCAATGGGAAGAAGCGGGGCATCGTTTTTGGAGAGGTATTCCAACATGTCCTGGATCTCATCCTCCTTGAGGAAGAGATAGTCTTCAGAGAATTTTTTGTTGGACTTATTACTTACCTTCAACCCTGCAGTTGGATCATACTTTATCAAGCCATCGATTCTGGCACAGGTAAATGCCTCAACCAGAAGAGCCTTGTACTCTCTGACTGTGCGGACAGAGAGGGGTTCACGTTCGCCGGTTTTCTGGTTTATTTTTCCGGTGAGTCTTGCCGTTTCAAGAAAGGCCTTCACCTGCGGTGTGGTAATGGACCTGACGGGCTTTCTGGAGATCTCAAAGTCTCTTTTAAGCCGGTTGATCTGGTAGGTATACTTGTCGTAGGTTGAAGTACGGATATCGTTCTTTTTGCGTTGCAGAAGGACATCCAGGTAAGCTCCGAGAGTGATCATGGGATCAAGACCGGCTGACAGCTCTGATATGTCTTCTTCCAGATAGGCGTAGTCATTATAAGCCTTGGCCATCAGCTTGTCTGCGTTGACCGGGCGGGGATGTGCCTTTTTCTTTTTAGCTTCCGTTACTTGGATATGTGTGCTGACAAGCTTCCCTCGCCACAATCCTGTTTTGGGGTCCTTGTAGCGCAGTGCGATATAGTAATAGGTTCTTCCTGATGAATGTGTTTTTGTAGTAAATGTGCCAGTCAATTTTTTACCCCCTTATGTGACCGGCAGACTGAGAATCGTTATTTATAACAGTATATCATTTTCTCTGCGTCTGCTTGTAGTTTTTTCTTTTTCTGTCTGTGTGATATCTTCTGTATTTTCTTTATTCCCCACTGTTTCTTTATTTTCCCCGTTTCCCTCAAAGAAACGGATGAGAGATGACTTGCTGATCCTGTAGGCTCTGCCTACCATGCGTGCGTCCAGCTTGTGGCTGCGGATCAGAGAGGATGCGGTGGGCTTGCTGATCCGCATGATTTTACAGACGTCTTCCAGTGTGAGAATTTCGGGGTAGTTTTCAAGCATGTTATGATTCCTCCTGAGAAATGTATGGAATACTTTTGTTTACGGAATGGTTCACCGGGCCAGTCATTTGTGGCGTTGATCAGGCCCGGCTCTGTCGATGATGTCCGGATGTGTGCTGCGTTTGTGCGGGGGATGTTTTTAAAAGCACCCTTCAAGGCGGAGCGTCACTAAATGTAGTCACTCATCCGGGAAACTTCTCCATCCTTTACACATCTACTGTCTTTCTTAATATTTATTTTTTTTTATAATAGTAGAGTGACATATATAGGAAATAGACAAAAAGCCCTGTAAACACAGGGCAGGAGGGCGTCAACTGCCCGTCACCGGAGTATCACTTTCCTTCGTGCAGGAAGCTGTTTTTTTGTCAGGGGTATCAAAAGGGATCTCCACCTGCCGGGGAACCGGCGAAAACCCGCCTGTGTTTTTGGAACTGTCTGTGACGTCCTGCGCGGCAGGGTCTCTTTCCCAGCTCCACTGCACACCGTATTTTCTGTAGCGGTGCTGTTTGCATTTCCTCCAGCCTTTGATAGAGGTGTTCATGATTTCAGAGATGTCCCGCAGTTCAAACTCCCGGGGCTCGTCATACAGATGGTTAAAGGCTTCTGCATACAGAAGCCTGGTGCATACATACTTGCCGGTATAATCATCAAGGAAGCCCTGTATTACACCTTCACGGGTATCGTCCGGCATGAATTCCCTGATATACACCTGGAGCTTTCTTTCCATCTCCTTTGGCAGGGCAAGGCGGAATTTCCCGTGCCTGTAGATTTCCATAGCCTCAGCCCATACCTGGTCGATATAGACCCTGGAAGCGGCTTCATCCTCATTGATATCTGCTTCAGCCCTCTCTGCATTGCACTGGACCACCATAAAGCGTCTTGCGCCGGTCCGGTCAAAGGGCAGGAACTTTTTCTTGTTGGTGGTCCCGATAAATACGCACTGCCTCGGTCTGTCCTTGGGATGTGTTTCGTAGGGGACCTTGTAGGTCTCTTTCTGACGGCTGAGAAAGGACTTGATTTCCTCGGCGCTTCTGGCATTCATGGTGGCGAGCATCTCAGAGAATTCGATGATGAAGTGTCCGGCCATCTTCCGGTATACGTTTTCATCGTTGAGGTTCTTCAGATCATCGGAGAACCATTCATCCTGAAGGGCAAGTAACCTTGCAAAGGTCGATTTTCCGGCGCCCTGCGCCCCGACAAGACAGAGCATGGTTTCAAACTTGCAGCCTTTATGAAAAATCCGGCTGATGCCGCCAAGTAAGAATAATTTCATACATGCATAAGTCAGATCGGAAGTATCAGCGCCGAGAAAATGGTGCAGCACATATCGGATCCGCTCGGTGCCGTCCCACTTCAGGGCATTCAGCCTGTCCTGGATGGGGTGATACCAGTGATTGTTGGCTGTAATTGCCAGTGCTTTCCGTATTTTCTTCTCATTGTTTAAGCCATACATCTTTTCAAGGTACATCATGAGGTAATCCTCATCTGTGTCAGTAAGAGCTGATTCTTCTCTTTTCCACCACATCGGTTTTACAATGTCGATCCGGTCTGTAAGCTCGTTCTTCCGGATGGAACCAGCAAGAACAGGATCATATTCCAACGCTATGACCATGTTCTCGATATTCTGTTTTGGAGTCCCCTTCTCCGATATCTCCATCCTTCTGATCACTTCCGATACCGACTGCTTCTGCAGCTGATTCGGATCGGATCTCTTCTGCCCGTTTTGCATGTCGTTCTACCTCCTCTTTTGCTTTTTCGTAGTATTCGTGTCTCGTCTTTTCATCCCCAAGCATCAGCTGGTCCAGAAGATATTTAATGTAGGGGAGCTGATGCCCGGCTTCTGTGAACTGGTCATTCCATGTATCATCCGGGGACTGCGGCGCCTTCGAATGCATCCAGTCCTTCAGGATCTCCTCATATTCAAGAAACTGCCTTGTGTTTTCATAGAGCCAGTTTCTGTAGGGTTTCTCTTCAGACTTTCTTTCGTAATAAGTGAATTGATGCGATTGGCTCGGTCTGTTTTTGCCAGGATCTCTGTATCCTGTATTTACAGGGAGATTGAAATCGGATACGAGCTTTTTAGCTGCCTGCAGGGGATCCAGATCAAATAATCTGGCAGTCAGGTCAATGGCATCTCCGTCTGCTCCGCATCCGAAGCAGTGAAACCGGCGGTCAAGCTTCATACTGGGTGTCCTGTCGGGGTGGAAAGGGCATCTTGCCATTCCGTTCCGGTTGACAGCAATGCCGTAAGCCTCGGCAGCCTGCCGCGCTGTGACGTAATTTTTTACATCTTGAAATAATCCCATGTTCCTCCTTTCTGTTGTGGCCTTTGGCAATAACAAAGGCTCTTGTCCATCTCGTATGAGATGGACAAGAGCTTTATGTATTGGTGTACCAGGATCAGGTTTTGTGCCTGTTCAATTAGAATTCAGTTAAATCTCCAGATTGCCGATTATCTCATGTATTTTAATTTTCACCGGCTCTTCTCCTTTCTTATGCCGGATCTGTTGTTCCAGGCTTCTGCTGACAGTATCTGTCTGTTTGCCTCGAGCTGTTCACGGACGGAACACTTTTCCTTCACTTTATGCTTCTCCTCCGGAGAGAGTTCCGGAAGAAGGTCCCGGACGAAATATCGGATATCCTTTAGCATCTTCAGATTGCGTTGTATATCGGCAAGCTCCTCGGTATACGAGGCGATATCTTTCTCCAGCTTTCTGGTTTCTCTGGCAAGTGCAGCAAAGCTGATCTTGTCATCTGTTACATTTTTGTGGAGAAAGCGGCTGGCGGATTCGTACCGGTTCAGGTCGTCAGCATGCTCTGCGCGGAACTTTTCTTTCCGGGTTTTCCATCCGATCTGCATATATTTGTCGTGGACTGCTCTGGTTTCACGGAGATCTTTCAAGGCTTTTCTGATATTGGAAATGGTCTGGATCCTCCGTTGTGCTGCTTTCACAGATCTGCGGATCGAGGTAATTTTCTCGTACGTTTCGGAGAGGCGTTCGTTTAAATCATTCACCGTACGGATTCCGTGATTGTCCATATATTCAAGGAAAAACATAACGTTTGAACAATCACGGAGGGCCCCGTTTGTCTGTGCGTGGTGGCTCCACAGGGCCCTTTCCTTCGCTCGAATATCCAGCTTTGCCTTTATCAGTTCCCGCAGATAAATCGGTTCAGGTTCCGCCTGTGCTTCTGCCTTTGCCTTCTCCTTTGCTTGTGCTGTCTTGCCGGCCTTCGCCTCCTGGGCAGCTTGATAAAACGCATAGATCCATTCTGCCAGCATCCGGATCATGTCACGGATGGACTGAAGCAGGCAGTTGGCTTCCCAGATCTCGCGGTTAAGATTTCCAACGTCTGTCTTGATGCCCTTCTTCTCCATGGCGGTTGCGGCCGGTCCCATATGTTCTGTCGGAATCTGATCGATTCCCTGATTTGCATAAGACTGCAGGCTTACCCGTGCCGGACATTTGTTTTTCTCCAGGTACCGGTTCTGGATCTTCTCCCAGCTGCCTCTCCAGATCTCTGCATTCTCTTTCCGGTTCCAGTCAACGGTATCGACCTTCCGGCTTTTCCATGCGCCGCTTTTCAGCCGGATCCTGTTTCCTTCTTTGTCCAGGATGTACTCCTTCCTGGATTTGGGAAGCCAGAGGCCATTCTCATCGATTCCCCGAAGCGTCAGCATGATGTGGACATGCGGATTGTGGCCGGGCGGGGACGGGTCATGGATGGCAATATCACAGCACATGCCGTTGTCCACAAAGTTTTTTCTGCAGAATTCCCTGACCATTTCAATCGACTGTTCCATAGGAAGCTCTCTTGGAAGTGCCGCAATAATGCTCCGCGCAAGCTGGGCATCAAACCTTGATTCCGATGCTTCAACGGAATTCCAGAGCCTGGAACGGTCAGCGTATTCCGGCGGGGCATTTGCCGGAAGCATGACTTCTGAGTAGACGAGCTCTGGTTTTTTGTAGGCATAGTTCTTGGCCTGGCCGTCGTATTCGCAGAACAGCCGCTGGGCACTCTGGTAGGCTGCGCCTGCTACGGCGGATCCCTTTGATCCGGTCTTCTTGTTGTAACGGGACCTGATAGAAATAGAAAAATGCGGGCAGGTCACCTCGCGGCATCATCTCTTTTCCTGCTGGACAAAGAGTTGCTGTCCGCTCGATTCTTTGATTCTGTTTTTGCATTTCGTGCTTTTCTGCATGCTGTAAGGACTGATTCTTTCCTGTCTGTCCATTTCGTCGGGTATTCACTGATCCGCATGATATTGTGGGATGTGTTCCCATCTGCGATGGTCCTGTTTATTTCAGCGTCCATGATGTCGCCATACAGATTAACGGTAAGATGTAATGGCTTTCCTTCTGCATTAGTGGCGGACACTTTGGCAATGCCTGTGATTTTGATGTCTGTCATTTTTCGCTGCTGGCAGTATTTGAGCAGCATCTGCTGCGCATGATTAATATTTTCTCTGTTCAATAAATTTCCTCCTCGGCTGAAAAAGACCAACGTTCTTATTGGAAAGAACCGTCGGTCTTATGTATAGGTTTGTGGTTATTCTGTTTTTAGCAGGCTGCAGGTTGGCAGATGTTTTTCGTTTATATGCTCTATGCGTATGTACAAGAGAGGGTAGCCGTCTGAAGACGGCGCAGGGGGAACATGGTTCCCACTGGATCAGCAGAGCAGGCACCATCTGCCGTACCGGATGTTCGGCCGGGTGGACGGCAGCGTGACCTGCTCTGCAGCATGGATCTGTCGGCGGCACCTGGACGGCATTTGACGCAATTGCAACCGCCAGGGTGTATAATTGCGCCCTCTTATCAGAGGGACTGTCCATAGCTCTTTTCTTCTGCGTCCTTTATCATCTGTCTTAGCAGTGCCTGTACATCATTTTTATGAAAGGCAAAGGAGAGAAGCTGCATAATCTGCTCGTCGGAGAGCATGTCCGGACGTTCAATAAACTTCTCCAGCATGCCGCCATGGCTGCAAAGCCGGTGTGTCCGTTCTCTGCGGTTCAGATGGCTGAGCTGTGCCTTTCTGATCTTGATTTCATTCTCGTAATATTTCTTCAGGTGTTTTGTCTGGTCTAATTCCTGCTGTAGCTGTTCGGGTGTTCTCTTGTTGTTTATCTTTATCACCTCCTGGGTAAATGAATGCTTTTCTGAATCAGCCCTGACTATCAGGCACAAAGATCGTGCGGAGACAGTTGCGATGGTTCTGTGTAACTGATGGTTTACGGTTACTGGATGTTTGCTGATTTTTCCTGTATTTATCTCCTGCCCCGGGAAGCGGCAGCATGACCGCGTGAGGGATTTTATCAGGCGGATGACTGCTGATCATCACCACGGGTCCAAGTGAATTTGTCCTGCCCGGGAATCTGCCCGGGTCCGAATGCCCTGCCAGTTGCAGGATTGTCATGCCTGCTGCAGGCGGAAGTATCATTCTACGTCCTGTCATCGCCTGATCCGCGGAAGCAGTCCGCAGATCTTTTTTCGTGGTATTGTTCGCTCCCCGAATCGGATCATCGCGTACCAGAGAAAAACGGCTCGCACCTTTCAAAGCACAGACACAGAAATGAAGTACCTGATAAAAGATCTCTTCAGTTGTCAAGGTCCGGTGAAGAGATCTTTTAAAAACCCCTTCATAAGTACATGGACAGAAAGGGGTCATTTGGTGGGGTATTTTTGAAAAAAATAAATTTTTTCGCCGATTGTAAAATGAAGTTGGACACTTGAGTCCCCTCCCGGGCTCTGCCCGGACCCGCC
>SAMEA3663095__coassemble_2024_pt1 | contig 9911 bp, 8 predicted proteins | sample SAMEA3663095__metabat2_low_PE_027 | metagenome-assembled genome bin SAMEA3663095 (sample SAMEA3663095) | pig gut metagenome | biome: pig gut; feature: pig-associated habitat; material: faeces | place: France | collected 2012 | reverse complement strand
TTCTGTGCATGCTTCGCATGCCCAAAAACTGCCCGCTTGACGACGGCTTTATACAGTAAAAAGGAGCGCGGCCATCGGCCGCACTCCCGTCATTTTAAATGATATTCATCTGAACGATACTGACTTTCAGACAATTAGTCGTACAGGTTCGGAGCGATATCCGGATCGTCGATGTTGTCTGCGTTGTACCAGTAACCTGCTGTCGGAACATCCTGAAGCTCCTGTCCGTTAGCAGCTGCTGTCAGAGCATAGATTGCGTAATATCCCATCATCAGAGGAGACTGGGTAACTGCGCCGTAGAGCTGTCCGCTCTGTACTGCTGCCTTGATGGTAGAACCAGCGTCGAAGCCGACACCGATAACGTCGCCGTTGGATACGTCAGAACCAAGAACGGAAAGGTTAGCATCTGCTGCCAGAACACCTTCTGCTGCGGTCTGGTTGGAACCGAAGATTGCGATGGTATCCTCTTTGGAAAGGATGGTCTGTGCCTCTGTGGAGCAAAGCTCTACAGTTGTCTGTGCCGGAACTGCTACCTCGATTACAACATCTGTGTCACCGGTATCAGCGCCTTCAGCGTTGTTTACATAGAACTCGTTGCCTTCCACGGAAACGGTCTTGCCGTCTGCCTGGATGAGCTTGATCATCTCGTTGATGAATCCAAGACCACGCTGCTGAATGTTCAGAGCGGTTGCATCCTGGTTAACCTCACCGATACGAACCTGACCGTCAGCGTTCTTGATCTCATCCTTGATCGCGTCATACATGTTGTCTGCTGCTACAGAGCCTGCCTGTCCGTTATCTGTTGCTACGGTACATACGATGGATCCGTCCGGAGCATCCGCAACACCTGTATCAAATGCTACAACAGGAATTCCGTCTGATGCGCAGGTCTTCAGAGCGTCAAGTACGGAAGTTGTATCGCAGGCTGCAAGGCCGATTCCTACCGGCTTGGAAGAAATTGCGGAGTTCAGCATGTTAACCTGGTCAGCGATATCAGACTCGGAGTTCGGTCCCTGGCAGTCATAGGTAACACCAAGCTCGCCAGCTGCCTTCTTCATGCCCTGCTGAGCGGCATCCCAGTAAGTGGACTGGAAGGACTTAACCAGCATCGGGAAGTTGTAAGCCTCGTTTGCCTTCAGGCCGTCAAACTGCTTTGTAGCGTCATCTGTGCTCTCTGCCGCGGAGCTGCTGGATGTGGATGCAGCAGCAGTCTCAGAACCGCTGGTCGATGCTACGGCTTCTGTGGAAGAGCTGGAAGTGGATGCTGCAGCGCTGCTGGAAGTGGATGCTGCTGAGCTGCTGGATGACTCAGATTTGCTTGCAGATGTGCTAGTGGATCCTGATCCGCATCCTGCAAGCAGAGTTGCTACCATTGCTGCACTCATTAAGGTTGCTACGACTCTACGTTTCATGTTTTTCCTCCTTTAAATACATTTATTAGTTTTTGTATTTATTTGCATTCCGAAATGTCCCTTCCGGAAATAACAAATCCAATATATCATTTTTTGAATAAACTGTAAACATTTTTTGAACAATCTGTGTCCAAAATCATCCACAAATTATTGTTTGAAATTTTGTCGCTTTCGTATAAATTCTTTGAAAATGTCACATCTTTTTCTGGATCCGCGGCCGGATGCAATTCTCAGGCTTGTTCCCGTCAAATATGTCTGACAGCAAAGAACCTTCTGCACTCGCCCGCGGCTGAATGCAAGCTTCAGACTGCAGCTGCGCGGCGTTTCTTGATGATATCAATCAGTACGGCTACAATCAGAACCACACCGGTGATAATCTGCTGCCAGTTCGCCTGCAGACCGATGTAGGGAAGACCTGTCTTCAGGAGGCAGATGATCATTACACCGATGAAGGTACCGATTATGGAACCGTAACCGCCGGTTGCGGATACACCGCCGACAAATACTCCGCCGATGGCATCCATCTCAAGTCCGGCTCCGGTACCAGGCTGTACGGTAGGCGTTACCGCCGCATAGGCGATCGCCGCAAGTCCTGTAAAGAAACCGCAGACAACATAAACCATTACGTGATAGAATTTTACATTAATGCCGGAAAGAGCAGTTGCCTCTCTGTTCGATCCGATGGCGATGGTATAACGGCCGAATCTGGTGTGATTCAGAACGAACTCCATGACAAACATCAGCACCAGCATCACGAAAAATCCGATGGGGAACTTAAACGCTCCTCTTCCGGAGCCGAAGGTCAGCTTGAAGATCGAATGAAACCATCCGCCGGGCTGCTGCAGCGTCGGCCACGGAGTAGCCGGGCACATAGATCCGATACCACGGGTAATCATGCAGGTGGAAAGAGTGGCAATGAACGGAGCCAGTCCCATGACACCGATCAGAACTCCGTTCAGAAGTCCGATCGCGCATCCGAAGAGGATGCAGATCAGCATGGCAGCCACAACCGGAATGTTATTGTTCCGGATCAAGGTTCCGCCGACCAGCGCGTAGCATACCATACCGGTACCAATGGACAGGTCTACACCTGCGGTAATCAGCGGGAAGGTTACGCCGAAGCCCATCAGCATGTCATAGTAAGAGAAGTCCAGCATACTAAGGATAGAAGAATACTTACGGAACTCCTTACTAAATATGAAATAGATTACCATCAGCAGAATCGCGATGAGTAACGCTATATATCTCTGATCATTCAATAAAGATTTCTTCTTCGTCATGTCTGTCTCCCCCTCAATTGATATTCCGAGTAGCCTTATCCATGATATTCTCCTGTGTGGCTTCCTCGATCCGGATTTCACCGGTCTTTCTGCCCTCACACATAACCACGATACGGTCACTCATTCTGAGAATCTCAGTCATTTCAGAAGAAATCATAATAATCGATTTTCCTTCTGATGCCAGCTTGTTCATTAATTTGTATATCTCGTTCTTCGCGCCTACATCGATACCTCTGGTAGGCTCATCAAAGATCAGGATATCACTGTTACGAATCAGCCACTTGGCAATGACAACCTTCTGCTGGTTGCCGCCGGACAGGTTCATAACTAGCTGATCCGCGCTCGGTGTCTTTGTCGCGAGTTCCTTGATCAGCCTCTCTGTCTCCTTCTTTTCTTTTGCCTTATTGATAAAAGGTCCGTTTGAAAAATCATCGAGATATGCCAGTGTAGAATTCTCAATGATCGATTTCTGTACAACAACTCCGAAACGGCGTCTGTCCTCGGAAAGATATCCGATGCCGGCTTTTACCGCGTCCTGCGGGTTGTTGATCGTAACCTCATGCAGCTTTCCGTCCTTGCCCATGATGGAGATTGTTCCACTCTGCTTCGGATCAGCGCCGAAGATTGCTCTCGCCGTCTCAGTACGGCCAGCACCCATCAGACCGGAGAATCCTAGGATTTCTCCCTTGTGAAGCTCAAAGCTCACATCCTGAACCATATGGCCCGCGTTGAGATGATCCACCTTCAGAACAACCGGTGCGTCCGGCGGACACATGCTGTGCGTCTTCGGATCCTCATAGATTACACGTCCTACCATCATGTTGATGATGTCTTCCTTCGTGGAATCCTTGGTAATCAGCGTTCCTACATATCCGCCGTCCCGCATGACCGTTACACGGTCTGTGATGACCTTGATCTCATCCATACGATGAGAGATGTAAATAATACCCATGTTCTGCTCCCGCAGATCACGGATGATCTTGAACAGATCATCAATTTCCTTCTCTGTCAGCGCGGCAGACGGCTCATCGAAGATAATCAGCTTGCAGTCATGGGAAATTGCCTTGGCGATCTCGCACATCTGCTGCTTTCCGACTGTCAGATTTTTCATCTTCTCTCTCGGGTTGATGTCGATCTTCAGCCGCTCAAACAGCTTTTTGGAATCCTCGATCATCTTTCTGTCATCGATACGGATTCCCTTCTTCGGCTCACGGCCGATGAAGATGTTCTGCGCTACCGTCAGATCTCCGACCATGTTCAGCTCCTGGTGCACGATGACTACGCCCGCGTCCTGAGCCTCTCTTGTGTTGTGGAACTCTACTTCTTTTCCAAAATATGTGATTGTTCCGGAATCCTTCTTGTAAATTCCGGTAAGAACCTTCATCAGTGTTGATTTTCCGGCACCGTTTTCTCCCATCAGCGCATGTACTTCACCGGCTCTGACCTCGAGGTTTACATGATCCAGTGCGTGAACGCCAGGAAAAGATTTATCGATACCCTTCATTGTTAAAATGACTTCGCCCATTCTCTTCTCCTTTCCTTAGTTCTTTCTGCGTCTGGCGGTTACATCGGCGTATACTGCGACGATAACGATGATACCGGTTACAATCAGCTGTATATCTTTACCAAGTCCAAGTGCAAGGATTCCCTCCTGCAGCATTGAAATGATAAATACACCGATTACCGTTCCGAGAATAGATGCAAGGCCGCCGACCATGGAAGTTCCTCCCATGACGCATCCTGCGATGGCCTCGTTGTTGTACTGATCGCCATATCCGGGCTGAACTGTGGTATATGCTGCCACGAAGAAAATTGCAGCGATTCCGGTGAGAAGTCCGCACATTACATATGCGCTCATCTCCCATTTCTTTGTGTTTACGCCGGACAATCTGACTGCTTCACGATTGGATCCCAGGCAGAGGATATAACGTCCCATCTTTGTATTGTAGAGAATGATGCCGCAGATGACAGCCGCGATGGCGAAGATCACCAGTCCGACTGGAAAACCGTTGAAGGATACGATGTTACGGAACCATCCATTCACCGGATCCGTGGAAAGCGGCCAGCTCTGTGACTGCGTCTTGGTGAATACGGCAGCAGCACCCTTCGCGATGTTCATCGATGCCATGGAAATGATAAACGGCGGGACCTTCTGGTATGCCACCATATATCCGTTGAAAATTCCAAATACCAGTCCGATAATGATTGCAATGATGATGTCCGCAACCAATGGCATTTTGTAGGAATTCAGGCAATAGCCTCCGACCAGCGCGCAGCAGAACATAACCGGTCCGATCGAGAAATCGATACCTCCTGTTGCGATTACAAAGGTAACGCCGAGTGACAAGAAGCCAAGAAAATAAACGTAGTTCATGGTATTCAGCAGGTGCTTTGTACCCGCGGCCGCAAATCCTTTGATTCCGACACAGAATGCCACGTACATGAGAATCAATACGCAAATCAGTATGATCCTGTTGAATCCGATTTTCTTGACGATTGGGTTTTGCTTGATCTTTTCCAATTTTCTCCCTCCCGATGCATAGTTTTTGCCTTTCAAAGCTCCGGACGATCTGCGGTTATCGGCACCCGTGGCATCCGGCGTTTTGTGAGATTTCACCAAAACCTGTCATGGTGAAACGTTTCGCTGTGTCCTATTATGGCTTAATTCACATTTCTTGTCAATAGTTTTTGCACAAATAAACCGTGTAAATTCACAGTTTGTCATTCAATTGCACAAACTCTAAAACTCTGCACATTTATTCTCAGCACTCGCATCCCCCTATCGGGCGAATCGAATCCCCCTTCATCACCGTTGCCTTCAGCACAACGTTTCTGGGTGCAAGATCTTCCTTGCTGTTGATCCGTTCCAGCAGCAGCTCTACACTTCTGGACCCAAGTTCCTCCATCGGCTGCTTCATCACGTAAAGCTTCGGACTGATGATCCTCGGCAGAAGAAGATCATCAAAACCAAACAAAGAAATATCTTCCGGGCAGTGAAATCCGGACTCATTCACCGCCATCACAACTCCCAGGTTAATATCGTAATTTGCCATAAAAACCGCCGTCGGCCGCTCCGGCAATGCCAGAAGCTCTTTCATGCTCTGATATCCGTAATCCACCGTCTGGCTTCCAGTCTTGATGTATTCTTTTCGCACCTCAAGCCCATGCTGTTCCATCGCCTCCAGATATCCCTGCTTTCTCTGCGCTCCGGTGTATTCATGATCAGAACAGATAATTGCAATCTTTCTGTGTCCCGCACCAATCAGAGTATTCACTGCTTCCTCCGCGGCTTCTTTATTATTGATGGTAACACAGTCTTCCCTGTTTCCATTCAGAGCCCGGTCGATCAACACAATGGGGATGCCGGCATCCCGCGCCGGCTGCAGAAAATCCGCATCCCGCTCCACCGGTATAATGATGATACCATCCACCTTCTTATTAAGAAGAAACTGCAGATTCGAGTGCTCCATCTCCGCGTCTCCGGCGGAATCGCAGATCAGCACACCATAGCCCTTTTTTCTAAGCTCCTTACCGATGGTGCTCAGAATCGTCCCGTTGAAGATACTGGCAATGTTGTACACGATGACACCGATAGTCTTTGTCCGGTTGGTGACCAGCCCCCTTGCGATTTCATTCGGCCGGTAATGCAGGCGCTTCACTGCCTTCTCGATCTTCTCCCTGTTTTTCGGGAGTACATTTCCTCCGTTGAGATATTTTGAAATTGTCGCAAGCGAAAGGCCGGTTTCCTCTCTGATATCCTTAATGGTTGCAGGCATATTTTCCCCCTCTTACACTCTCCGGCGAATTTTTTCGTCATATTTCTAGAGCAAAACGTTTCGTAATGAAATAATTATATATTTTTGCACAAATTATTTCAAGGGAATTCTTAAGCTATATCATGTTGTCTGCGCCTCAAAGCCTTATTCATTTCGGCAGGATAATATATATGCTGCATATATTCTGCGGCCTTCGGGGTGCTCATTCCGCTATTTCGAAGCACCAGCCTGTAAAACGCGGATATCCATAAAAATATAGATTGACAGTGCTGAAGCGGGCTGTCAGTATGAAATTAAGAGATAAACTGGAATGAAAAGCTCGTAATTTTACAAGGATTTTTCACCTCACCGGATTTTTATAAAATCCTCCGCAAGCCTTGAAGCCAAGGGATTTATCGCAATCAGCAGAATGCTTACTGAGGTATTTATGAGCATTTTGAAAGAGATAAAGAAAGAAGAAAATAAACAGGAGGAAAGCGAATGAGCGATATTATTCAAATCGATAATCTTAACAAGAGTTTTGGAAGTGTAAACGCTGTTCAGGATTTGAGTTTTCGCGTGAAAAAGGGAGAGCTGTTTGCTTTTCTTGGTATCAATGGGGCAGGAAAATCAACTACAATCAATATCATGTGCGGACAGCTGTCGAAAGACAGCGGAAGCGTTTTTATTGACGGGCACGATTTAGATAAGGATGTGAACGATATTAAGCGCGAACTGGGTGTAGTTTTTCAATCATCTGTCCTGGATTCCTCCCTTTCTGTTTATGATAATCTGGAGAGTCGTGCCGCTTTGTATGGCATTACCGGAATGGATTTTAAGAAACGACTTGCGGAACTGGCGAAAATATTAGATTTTGAAAACCTGCTGAAGCGCACCGTTGGCAAATTATCAGGGGGACAGCGCCGGAGAATTGATATTGCAAGGGCTTTGTTTCATAAGCCTGAAATCCTTATTCTTGATGAGCCGACAACAGGGCTTGATCCCCAGACACGCCGACTTATCTGGAATGTCATATCAAGTTTTCGCAAGAATGAAAATATGACTGTATTTCTAACTACGCACTATATGGAAGAAGCCGCGGAAGCTGATTATGTTGTAATCATTGACGATGGGAAAATATCCGCAGAGGGTACTCCTCTTGAATTAAAAAATCTTTATACCGGGGATTACATCACAATTTATGATGTAAAGGAAAAGGATATTAAGGCACTTGATGTGGAATATGAGCAAATCAGAAACGGTTATCGCCTTTCTATACCGGATACAAAGGCTGCTACCGAACTGATTATTCGTAATCCGCAGTTGTTTAATGATTACGAAATAACAAAAGGAAAGATGGACGATGTTTTTCTTGCTGTTACGGGCAAAACACTGGCGGGAGGTGAAGAAAAATGAATACAGCTTTCACACTTATCAAAAGAAACAGCAAATTGTTTTTTAAGGATAAGGGCATGTTCTTTACCTCTTTGATAACGCCTGCTATATTGCTTGTACTTTATGTGACTTTTCTCGGGAATGTGTATCGGGATGGTTTTACATCTAATTTGCCCGATTCAGTAACATTATCAGAAGACATAATAGAGGGTCTGGTAGCCGGTCAGCTGATCTCATCCCTTCTTGCTGTTTCGTGTGTAACGGTTGCATTTTGTTCTAATTTTTTAATGGTACAGGATAAGGCAAATGGTACGATAAGAGATTTAAGAATATCTCCCGTGAAGCCAGCTGCACTCTCGCTGAGTTATTATGTTGCGGCCTTGCTTTCAACACTGATTATTTGCTTTTCTGCAACGGGTATCTGTCTCGCTTATGTGGCCATTGTCGGCTGGTATATGTCGCTCAAAGACATATTCTTTTTGTTTCTTGATGTTTTACTTCTTGTTTTGTTTGGAACAGCATTATCTTCGATTATTAACTTTTTCTTATCAACGCAAGAACAAATTTCAGCGGTAGGCACAATCATCAGTGCGGGATATGGGTTCATTTGCGGCGCATATATGCCTATTTCTTCATACGGAGAAGGGCTGCAAAAAATAGTCTTATTTTTGCCGGGTACTTATGGTACATCACTTATCCGAAATCATACCATGCAAGGGGCCCTTGCCGAAATGCAAAATCAAGGTATTCCAGCAGAGGTTATTGAAAAACTTAGAGATTCCCTTGATTGCAATCTTTATTTTTTCGGAAGTCAGGTAAATATCGGAACAATGTATATGATACTTGGAATTACTATTTTGGTATTGGTTGGGATTTATATTTTATTAAACAAATTAAAAGATACTATATAAACTTGTTGCGATGATAATGATTTGTCTTGAATTTTTTTCCTTAACAGCGAACCCAGTATAGTCAAATATTAACAAAAAGGAGAACCGCTATGAAAAACAAATTGTTTTTTAAACACATCCTATTGTTGATCGCAACAACCACTTTGGTTTCGCTTTTGTCTGTACTTATCCTGCACAATACGGTCTTTGCAGCGGCGATACCCGCAGATTTAAAGGAATCCTCAGAAGCCATACAGAAGATGGCTGCGGAATGTTATGAAACGGAACATTCCAAAAAGCCCGATCAGATCACAATCGATTATGACAGCGCCTACGGAATTTATATTGTTGTAGATCTTTTCAGCGGAAGCAGTAAATCATTCCGGGAAGTCATGGATTTATGCGCGAAGGCTCCCATGTGCTATATCGTGCCGATTCAAGCAGATGGGCAGACAGCCATTGTTGAAGTCAGTAAAGGACTTCCTCTGAACACTTCCACCTCGAGTCTTCTTACGGAAGAAGAAAAAGAAGAAATCAAGAGCAATGAGGGAAAATGGATACCCGCAAGTCTCACCTTTGAAACGACTCCCCAGAGCACAGAACAGCAGGTTCATGAACTGCTGGATAAAAACGGACTTTCTTCCGAAACAGACCATTGCCTGATAGGCGGAGTTCCCGGAATTCATGATCTGATTCTGGTTGCAGATACCGGGAACGGCTGTGTCTATATTCCGTTTGACAAGAGCATCTCCACCGCCTATGAATCCAGCGCTAACACAAAGGCCCTCTCAAACGAGCCGATTACAGCCGATTCCTCTGAAGGACAGAGCGCAATGATTTCTTCAGGCAGTCAAAATATTGCGCAAACCGGAGTGGATGAGGAATTAAAGGAAGGACAGGCGTATTCCTATGAAGATTTTCAAAAGGTCGCCCTTAAGAACCGTCAATATGAACAGGCGGACGATATCGTTTCCGGAGATGCGACAGCCGCCGGCCATTCATTCGGATACCGTGTCATTCTTGGAATTGGGATCGGAATCATAATCGCAGCCGCAGCGGTACTGATCGGAACGCGATTCAAAAACCGATAAATTGATAAACCGATACACCCGAGAAACCGATACACCGAGAATATCTTTACTAAGAATCAGTCCGTAAAATAGCGACGCTCGCGTAAAT
>SAMEA3663095__coassemble_2016_pt1 | contig 9961 bp, 10 predicted proteins | sample SAMEA3663095__metabat2_low_PE_027 | metagenome-assembled genome bin SAMEA3663095 (sample SAMEA3663095) | pig gut metagenome | biome: pig gut; feature: pig-associated habitat; material: faeces | place: France | collected 2012 | reverse complement strand
CCCAACAGTCTTTTGGGTTACGCGTAGTGCTCCGGCCTTCGAAGCGAGAGGTACGGACGCGTCTTTCGTCGCGCAGCACATCCCGCAAGGTCTGTCTCCGCGATCAGCAGTTCTTCCTGATCTCCCGCCAGTGTCGTCAGGTTTCCGTCAAAATCTGACACAAGGGATTCCCCGGAGAATTCCATCTGTCCTTCCATGCCGCACCGGTTGCACATTGCTATATTGACAATATTCTGAAACGCCTGCGTCCGGATCTCCCAGCGGAACATCTCAGCCGGCTCAGCCTTCGTATTCGCTGTGGGGATCAGAATCAGTTCCGCGCCGCGGAGCGCCTCTGTGCGTATGCTCTCGGGATAGTGCCGGTCAAAACACACCACGATGCCGATTTTTCCAAACCGGGTGTCAAAAACGGAAAAGCCGTCATCCGAAGGCGTATAGTAATCCTGCTCATAAAACTGCTCACACTCGGCGATATGTACCATTTTCTGCGTTCCAAGGATCGTTCCCCCGTCATCGATCAGAAAGCTCATATCATACCGATGTCCGTTTTCTTCCACATAAAAATTCGGTGACGCATAGATGCCGTTTTTCCGGCAGATATCGCAGAACTCCCGGATATATCTGCTATCCCGTGACAAAAGATACGCGGAAGCGTCCCGAGACGGGTACTGCGGGAAGAAGGGCGACAGCTGAATTTCCGGGTAGCAGATCAGATCCGCGCCTTCTGCTGCCGCCCTCTCCGCAAGCCGCACTGACTTTTGAAAATTATCTTCTATATCTGCTGTTGTCTTCATCTGTGCAAGCGCAATCTTCATTTATTTTCTCCTGATCACAGCCTTATACCGTGCAGCCCTGGTTTTTTCCGTGGTGTTTTGCCAGATACATGGCCTTGTCCGCATTGTTGATCATAGTCTGGCAGTCTTTTCCATCACTCGTGATGCCGATGCATGCAGTCAGTGGTATTTCGACGTTCCCGTACTTTACGCAAGCCTTACGAATTTCACTTAGCAGATCGGATGACAGTTTCGAGAGATCTGTCCCGGGATCTCTGACCAGACCCACGAACTCATCTCCTCCATACCGATAAAAATCAATCTTTCTCGAAACGCCGAAATTCAGAAGGAGACTGCCGAGCGCACGCAGACATCTGTCTCCCGCAGCGTGCCCGTAACTGTCGTTGATGTCCTTAAAGTTGTCAAGGTCAAGCATGATCGCCGCTGCGATTTCCCTCGGCTGTTTATTTTCATCCTTTTCAAGAAATTCATTCAGGCTGAGACGGCTGTACAGACCGGTCAGATGATCATAGCGCCTGTCGCGGTCCGCCTTTGAGTACATCTCCATTGCCATCTTGACCTGCTTCTGCAGAAGCTCCTTCTCCTGTTTTCCGTGAAGACGCTCAATCTCCAGCTCCTGAACATGCTTTGCCTCCCTGGAAATATCCACGCCGTAAAGGATACTTTCAATATGACCGTTCGAAGGGTTATCGATCAGATGCGTGGTAATTCTGGACCAGCGGATTGATCTGTCATCGTAATAGGATTCGGTCTCGTGCACGATCTGATGCTGATTGTTCTGATAGGCTTTCAGCTGCGAATCCCTGCAGAAAATCCGGAAGAATTCCTCCTGTCCCTCCGGCGTGGGCACAAAGGAACCGATCCTTTGAATCAAACTGTCGACATTTTCCATGTTCTGCATATTCCTGGCATTCTGGGCGTGTCCGCCGGAGCTGATCCACCTGTCCGCAGTCAGATCCATGTGAAAAACGCCCTGTCCGTCCGGAAGCGCCTCGAGAATGGAGCGGATCTGACTGGTATACCTGGTCTGCGCGGCTTTCGTTTCTGTGATGTTTCTTCCGTACTCCATGAAGACCCTTCTGCCGTTCCAGGTTGTGAACCGCGCCTTCAGGCGGAAGATATGCTCACCGTCATCTGTCTCGATTTCCTTCTCTGTCTCATCTCCCATCTGCTTCATCGGGCAATGTCCGCACGGTGCGCTCAGCCCGAGCATGTACTCGTAGCACTTTCTTCCCTGATAGGGTTCATCAGTGTGACCAGATATGTTCCGCGTCATCTCATTGGCGAAGACCATGGAGTAATCCTCCGGATGACACACCTGAATAAACTGACCGGAGTGATCGACAAGGTCCAGAAGATTGTAGCTGTCTACTTGCTGTCCGGCAGTTTCGCTCACCTGAGAATTCGGAGAATCCATCTGGTCAAGCGTCTCCTGAGAGGAGATTAACAGATTACGGAAATTCTCCTCGCTCATCGGGCGATAGAAATAGTACCCCTGGATATAATCGCAGCCGGCTTTCCGAAGAAAATCCGCCTGGCTTACATTTTCTACGCCTTCCGCGACAACCAACGCACCTGCCTTGTGACATACATCAATGATTGCGGTAATAATACTGCGTGTAACCGGCTGGCTCTCGATCCTGTCGATGAAGGTCTTGTCAATCTTGATGATATCAATCGGGAAATTGCCGATCATGCCAAGCGAGGAATAACCCGCTCCGAAATCATCCATCAGAACTTTTGCCCCGTTCTTCCGGAACTGGGAAAGGTAATAAGCGCAGTTTTCCTTCAGAACCGCCACGGAGGTTTCCGTCACCTCATAATTGATCATACCGTCCGGAAGCCGGCTCTGCATCCGGTAGCTGAAGATGTCGTTTATCATCTGATCATTGTAAAAATCCTGCCGGGACAGATTGATGGAAACAGGAACATACTTCAGGCCCTTTTCCTGCATGAATTTCTGGAATTGATATACCTTACCAAGCACAAAATGGTCGAGCTGTGAAACCAGACCGTTTTTCTCCAGTTCCGGTATAAAGTCACCAGGTGATATCACTCCCATCTCCGGATGTTTCCAGCGCACCAGAGCCTCCGCGGAACTGATCCTCCCATCCGAGCATCGAACCACCGGCTGAAAATAAACCTTCAGCTCATCTCTCAGCATGCTGTCCTGAAAGCTTCGAAAACGTTTTGACGTGTGACAATTACAGAAAGAGGCATCCGCGCAGACCGCCGGTAACGCAGATCGCCCCTTTTATCTAATCGTTGAGTATACTATTGATCATATGATTATACAATAGCCATATGAGAATATCAGAATTCCGAACGCGCCTTCATCCGGTCTGCATCTGTAATTTTCCGGATCACCCGGCAGGGCACACCCACAGCAAGTGAATCCGGCGGAATATCTCTGGTCACGACGCTTCCAGCGCCGATTACGCATCCCTCCCCGATCGTAACTCCTCCGCAGACAGTAACGTTACCCGCAAGCCAGCAGTTGCTGCCGATGTTGATCGGCTTTGCGTATTCACTGTCCGTCACTGTTCCGTCCTGCTTCACGTAAGGATTTCTTTCCTGCCAGCGAAATGGATGCACGGGCGTGAGAAGAGAGACACCAGGTCCGAAAAAGACATTGTCTCCGATGGTCACCGGACAGCAGTCCAGGCAGGTAAAGTTGAAATTGGCATAGAAATTTTTCCCGACAGAGGTAAAGCAGCCATAATCGAACTGAACCGGCCCCTGCAGAAAGAAGGAATCCCCGGAAATTCCAAGCTCATGCAAAATTTCCGTACGCCTCTTATCTGTCTCGGGAAGCCCGTTATACTCCAGGCAGAGACGATGCGCCTTTGTCCGAAGAGCGGACAGTTCTTCATCCGACGGATCGTACAATTCTCCCGCCAGCATTTTTTCCTTTTCACTCATCATTGTCTGCTCCTAATATTAATTACAGGCAATTGCCTGCTGTTTTTTCTTCAGGCAATTACCTGTGATTCTGCTTTTCATCCGGTGATTGTCCGTTAACCCGCTTCTCTTCAGGTTAATGCCTGCCCTATCATTTCTTTTTCGTATAAATCAGACTTATCTTTTATCGCTCCTGGAAAATCTCGATCGACTCTCCAGCCTTTCCTCTGACGAAGGCAACCCGGATATTCATCTTCGGTTCCGTGTCAAGAACCAGATCCGCAGGCTCGGAATCAATCGGCAGACCTTCCTTCCGGAAAAGTTCAACCGCCTCATCCGCGCTCTCAACTGTCAGCGCCAGATGACCGATCACGCCATCTCCGCGCTTCTGCTCCGCGTTGTCCCACAGCTCAATCGTACCTGTTCCGGTATCGATCATCGCCATATTTCCCAGTCCATCCACGTAACATCCGGCTGTTTTTCGGAAGCCAAGAACATTGCAGTAAAAGTCAATAACCTCGTCCATTTCCTTTTTTCCATGACAATTCAATGCAACATGATTCATACCTGTGATTGTACTCAAAGCTCTTCTCCTTGTTCTAGAAACATAATCGATTCGTTGTTCAAGAAATGAAATGATTCGTTGTTCTTCAAGTCCTTGAAGTGCAGGGATCCGCTGCTGGAACTTAAGGAATCATCCGCTTTTTATTATAGTTTTTCAGAACGGTCCGGTCAATCTTATCCTTGCAGCAATCAGCCTGTTTATAGCCTTCAAGCAATCAGCCTGTTCACTGCCCAGAGCAAGTTTCGTATAGGATGCCCGCCTGGCCAACGATATAAAACACGCTGCGCGAGTTTTATCTCGCTATCGCGACGCTCGCCGCACCCGTATACTTCGCATTCGGCTGCGGCTCACTGTTCGCGTAAATAAAGATGCGGCCGGAAAGCAGCCGCATCAGTCTTCACTATCAAGTATGGTCTTCCATTGATCAATAAGTTCCTTTGAGCAGGTGTTCAGATCCGCGACGCCGTACACATATTTCGCGGCTTCGTCATTGAAGGCATCGATGATATCCATATTTTCATTCGACGGTCCCATCGTCTCGAAGCGATTCAGATTGCGCAAGACATAATTTCCGGCCTCGGCGTCATAATCATTCAGCGATCCGTTCTCTCTCAGGATTTTTCGTGCTTTTTCGCTGACAGGAATTCCTTTCTCCGTTCCCTGCAGCAGAACCATATCCTTGTCATTGACCAGAAAGTTCAGAAGTTCAGCAGATTGCCTGGGATGCTTTGTATTTTTGCTGATGGCATACATCGTGGCTGGTTTCACGTACCATCCGTAGAGTGCTTCATTCGCGGAGGTAACAGGAGGGTTAGCCAGCACAGGTGATATTCCTTTGTCCTGCAGCTGACTGCAGTAATTGTCTGCGTCACTCGCCCAGATGCCAACGCCCGCACAGGTTCCGTTGCTGAAATCCGTGTCTGTGCTCTTACCATTCAGGCAGATCACCTGATTGTCGTAGAGATCTTTGTAAAATTCCAGCAGTTCTCCTGCATCCCCGGTTCCTCCGATATATTTTCCGTCCTGGTCAAAAAGAGTCTTCCCGTTTGTCTGCTCATAGCGCGCAATCACAGAAAGAAATAGGTGCTTATCGCTCAGGTGAACAGGATAGCAGCCGTCCTTGCTCATAATGGACGCTGCATGAAACAGATCATCCCATGTCTCAGGAGCTTTCAATCCGTATTTTTTGAGAATGTCCGGATTGTAGTAAAAGACCACAGCGTTATAGGCGATCGGGATGGCGTTCAGTACGCCGTTCGATGTGCCATAGCTCAGATCTTTTTTGCTGTAGTTGTCGAGATCAATGTAATCCGAGAGAGTATTCAGATCATAATAGCCGGAGCCGTCAGCGGAGTACTCACGGATCCAGTTATAATTGATCTGCATCACATCAGGCGCTTTGCCCGAGAGCATGTAAATTCGATTTCGTCTCTCATACCCATTCCAGACATTATAGGAGCAGTTGACCTCGATCTGCGGGTATTTTTCCTGAAATACATCGATACCTTTCAGCGTATACAGATGCCTGTCGTCGTTTCCCCACCAGCCGAAGGTGATGGTGGTATTTCTTTTGATGTTTTTAATGACAGTATGGCTCTCCGGTTTATATACGACATAATAATAGCTGAAGCCAAAGAAAAACAGGAGCAGGAGAATCCCGATGATAAAACGGAATGCGTTGTGCTTTTTCGCGAATCTGATCATATTGTGTCACTTCCCTTGTCTTCGAAATAATCCTGGCCTTTTCCGTTCTTCTTTCCTCTGTAGAGAAGCGCGTCTGCCCTGCTGAAAACCCTTTCGAAATCGTGATCGTCGCTGAGCACGATAGAGGTACCGCTGCAGAACGAAAGCCCGTCGCCTGCATAATCCCTCCCGAGACTTTCTTTGAATCGGGACCGCAAAGCGTCGGTATATTCTCTGAGCTCTCTCCGGGCGCTTTCCTCATCCACGATATCCATGCATCCAAAAACGCCAAACTCGTCGCCGCCGAGTCCGCCGAGTATAAACTCGGATCCGTAGGTTTCCGACAGAAGGCCGGAAAAGCGGCGAAGGACATTATCTCCTTCCAGATGGCCGTGCTGATCGTTGATCAATTTGAAATTATCCAAATCGAAGATGGTAAAACTCATCATTTTGTCTGCGGACATTTCCTGAATGAAGCGGTTTGCCATTATGTGAAATTCCTCGTTGTTGTACAGACCGGTCATTCGGTCATGGTGGGCTTCTTCCTGCAGCGAATCAACATAATGATTCGCTGTGACATTGATCCGGCTTGTTTCTATTATACCGAAGATCAGGATCAGCCCAACAACGGCAAGAATGACAAGCATGGTGGTCTCCATGAAACGGTTGTTGTCCTGTACGATCAGGCGCACGGGCACCGTGCAGATCACACGCCATCCATTGCTGCATTCATCGCTGGTGATCAGCGCCTTGTCCGCCATCACGCTGCCGTTTCTGAGGCTGCCAAGGTACGACACGGTGGATGCCGGAAGCTCTGCTCCAATTTTGTCGCTATCATTCGAATAGAGGATCCGGTTATCGTCGTTTACCAGAGACACATTCATACCATTCAGCTGTTCAGGAATCTGAAACACATTCTTCAGTTCACGGGAGTAGAAAGAGATCAGGATGACACTGTACTTATTGAAACGTTCAAAGTAGTAAATGTGTTCAATGTCGTTGTTCAATCCGAAATACCAGGCACTGTTTCCCTCATTCTGCTCCAGGATCTTACTGAAGGCCTCATACATTCCGCCGTCAGCGTACATATTCTTTGTGACTTTTGACAATGACCCGATGACTTCATCATCACTGTAGATGATAGCAAAATCGGCATAATTGTCCAGAAGGCTCAGATCTGTGATATTGTCATTGATTTCATTGGAAATCTGAAGCTGCGTATACGGATCCGCGTTTTTATCTGTGGGGTTATAGGTATAATTGGTACTGTTAGAAAAAGAAGCGCGGAAGCCTTCTCAACCTTGGTCAGATAGGAATCTATGTTCAATTCCATCTGGCGGTTGCTGGCGCTGATCAGACTGGCAGCATTCTCCCGCATGAAAATATTTGATCTTCCTGTAAGAAGCAGAACAATATACAACGAGATCCCCAGGATCAGCGTTGAGAAAAGAATAATGGTACGAAGTTGTGTTTTCTTAAATTCATTACCCATATCTAAAACTGTTACGTTTAAAAGTGTGCATGCTGAGAGGTATGCTGAATATCAAAAAGAATAAAAATATATTATCACTGAAAATGGCAGGTGTCAATTTATGTCAATTTATGTAAATTCAGCCGGAGCATTACACAACGCGTGTATGCCCCGGCTGCACTCTCCATTCAATATGGATTTCTCCTGTCAAATCATCGCCGCCCGCGCGGTAGACATGTCCTCTTCCGAAATTCTTTCCAAGAAGATCCGCGGCGGACTGCAATGCCTGATCGCCGGCTTCATGCCCCTGCTCGTCGTTGATGATTTTTAGACCATTGACATCTGCATACACGAGACCGATCGAAATGTTCTGTTCTGCCAGTACATGCATCCTGGAAATCATCGCGTTGCGGTTGAAAACATCTGTCAGGGTATCCATATGGCTGAGCCGGTTCAGATCCTCCATCAGCCGGTCTGGGTGAATATACCGGCTCAGATCCTCCAGCGCATGATTCATGCCTGCCTCAAAATCTTCTTCATTGTTCAGAAGCTTGGAAATGCGCAGGATGATGCTGTCGGTTTTGTCACCCTCCTGGTCTTTCGCACGCTCTCATCGACATCAGTGAAGATAAAGGCGACGGCATTCTCTGTCGTAGCGGGGCCCACGGTAAAGTCCAGCCAGCGGCTTGTCTCCTTAGAGTACACACAGGCATGCACCGGCACCTTCTTCTCCCTTACCTCCTGACAATACGGCATCCACGAGACTCCCTCGGGATAGATGTCCAGAAATTTCCGGCCGATCAGGTTCTCCCTTCGAAAGCCTGCCATACGGCAGTAGGCATCATTGACATACAGATATCTCGTATTTATCACATTGGCTGCCGTGGTATCAAAGATCAGCGAAAATACCACAAAGGGTACCGGTATGTCCTGATCAAGATCAAAAGGCGGGATATCCCTCGTTATCGTTTCTTTCATCTGCTGCGATCAGACACATGCTTCTCGATGTGCCTATACTCCTCCTGTATAGAACAACAGAAACCTGACATTTGCAATACGCATGGATGTACCGATGTATGTATCGAAGAATGTACCGATGGATGTATCGATGGATGCATGCGTACCATGGCGTCAATTTCTGTTGGTAATACTTATATTGTAACACAATACATAAATCTTCATGCACTTTTTTTCTTCTTCAGGATCCACTCCCGGACGCGAGATGTATCGTTTTCTTTCATGAGATGTTCCCATAGGAAAGAATATTTTGTCTCCTGCGGTTCTTATGCTATACTGATACATATTTCCCTATTGTTTACAGGGGAATGTCCGGAAACCTGATTCACGAACGAATAATAAAGAGAGGAAAAAACGATGGCAGACTTTCATATGGAAACCAAATGCGTTCAGTCCGGCTACCGCCCGAAAAACGGTGAACCCAGAGAGGTTCCTATCATTCAGAGCACAACCTTCAAATACGATACCAGCGCAGACATGGGAAAGCTGTTTGACCTGGAGGCATCCGGCTATTTCTACAGCAGACTGCAGAACCCCACAAATGACTACGTAGCCGCAAAAATTGCGGATATGGAGGGCGGAACTGCTGCGATGCTGACCTCTTCGGGACAGGCAGCCAACTTTTTTGCCGTATTCAACATTGCCACTGCGGGCGATCATGTGGTGGCGTCTTCCTCCATTTACGGAGGAACCTATAACCTGTTTCATGTCACCATGCGTAAAATGGGAATCGATTTTACCTTTGTCAGCCCGGACTGCACGGAAGACGAATTAAACGCGGCATTCCGGCCGAACACCAGGGCTGTCTTCGGTGAAACGATTGCGAATCCCGCGCTGACCGTATTTGACTTCGAAAAATTTTCAAAAGCGGCACATGCACATGGCGTACCCCTGATTATAGATAATACCTTTGCCACACCGGTAAACTGCCGCCCGTTCCAATGGGGAGCAGACATTGTCACCCACTCTACCACAAAATACATGGACGGACATGGTTCCTGTGTGGGCGGCGCCATTGTAGACTCCGGGAGCTTTGACTGGATGGCTCATGCGGAAAAATTTCCAGGACTGACCACACCGGACGACAGCTATCATGGAATTGTATATGCGGAAAAATTTGGAAAAGAGGGGGCCTTTATTACCAAGGCAACCGCACAGCTGATGCGGGATTTCGGCGCCATACCAAGTCCCTACAGCTCCTATATTCTGAACCTCGGCCTGGAAAGCCTGCACTGCCGCATGAAACAGCACTGCGCCAACGGACTGGCTGTCGCAAGATTTCTGTCTGAAAGTGATATGGTGGAGCAGGTAAGCTACCCGTCCCTGCCCGGAGACCCGTACTACAGCCGCGCCCAAAAATACATGAACGGCGGGGACACCTGCGGCGTCGTTTCTTTCCGCATAAAAGGCAGCCGCACCGATGCAGAAGCCTTTATGAAGCATTTGAAAATATTTGCGATTGAGACTCACGTTGCGGATGCACGTTCCTGCTGTCTCCATCCCGCAAGCTCCACACACCGGCAGCTGACC
>SAMEA3663095__coassemble_2004_pt1 | contig 10030 bp, 8 predicted proteins | sample SAMEA3663095__metabat2_low_PE_027 | metagenome-assembled genome bin SAMEA3663095 (sample SAMEA3663095) | pig gut metagenome | biome: pig gut; feature: pig-associated habitat; material: faeces | place: France | collected 2012 | reverse complement strand
CGCCCTTTCCAGACCATATCTGGACAGCGGTGACTTCGTGATCCACAGAAAGGAGCGTCCCATCGCAAGATATTCATCATACGTCCGGCAGTCCTGCACCTGCAGGATCCGGAACCCCTCCTGCTGAAGGATTTCCAGGAAGTCACTGTCCCTCGTCCGCAGATTCTCTCCGAGTATGCTCACGCTTGAAAAATCTGCCGGTACGTTCTCTTTTGCGAGCACCTTCATCATCTGAAAACGCTGCCGCTGTTCCGGTGTGGTCGTCAGCTTCTGCCGGATCGGGTCCATGAAACACTCCATGAAGTCAATCTCCGGGAATGCCTTCTCCACCTGATCGAAGATGTATCGCATATCGCATCCGATGAAATGATGCATGCAGACCGGAAAAAGCTGAACCGCCCGCGGCCGCTCCGGCAGCTTTCGGATCACATCCTTGATCCCGCGTATGGTGATCTCCTCCAGTCTTCCGTCGAAGATTTCCGTTTCGTCCGGCATGACGGATGAAATGCGGTCGGCGGCATCCATCTCATCTGCCGTCATAATGACGCCGCGCAGACAATTATCTGTGCAGACATAGATCTGATGACATTCCGGAATCAACATGCCGGTGTGGACAATATTCCAGTGTTCATGCACGGGACAGTTATATTCCAGCCCCCAGGGAAAGGTACGTCCCGTGGCAGCATCCCGGATCTTTATGATGTTGTTTCGGCCGTTTTCCGGCGTATTCAGCGAATGAAGCATAGCCACCTCGAATAGGACCGTTAAATGTTGGAGTAAGCGGTTTTCACGCTGACGCCGTCAATGGTTCCGAGCTTTCCGGAAATTCCGCTGATAACCGGCTGCGGCGCATCCAGAACAATGCTGATGATGTTAATTTTTCTCGCACGGTAGGGAATTCCCATTCTACCGATGATGAAACCGCTTCCCTCGTGAAGAATCCGGTTGACTTCGGGTACCGCGTCCGGATTCTCAACAATAATTGATATGACTGCTACCCGTGTTTCGCTATCCATTTGTCCTTCCAACCTCCGATTTATCATAACGCATCCCTGTCAGCAGATTCTTGGCAGGAGCTCGTTTCCGGGTTCCGGGAGATAGGTCTTTGCTCCGATTTCAGTCTTCATAATAACTCTTCCGCTGTTCTCGGCGGTTACTGTACCGATGACAGCCGCTCCGGAGGTATATTTCTGCCCGCGCAGGATGTTCAGAGCCTTGCCGGTCAGATTTTCCGGCACAAAAAGTACCATGGTCCCCTCACAGGCAAGGTAAAGAGGTTCAAGGCCAAGCATTCCTGTGACACCTTTTACTTCTTCTGTGACGGGAATTCTGTTTCTTTCGAGGGAGATACCGACACCTGCCTCCCTTGCAATCTCGTAGAGAACGGTGCCGACACCTCCTCTCGTAGCGTCACGGATCACGTGAACACCGGGAACCTCCTGAAGAAGCGCGTGAATCGGATTCCACAGCGGCGCACAGTCAGTCGTCACATCCGCATCAATTCCATAGTCGTCCCTGGCAAGGAGAATTGCCGTGCCGTGACGTCCGATATCTCCGGTTACGATCACAGAATCTCCGGGAGCCGCAAATTTTCCCGATGTCGATACACCGTCAATAATTTCACCGACTCCGGTCGTCGTGATAAAACATCCGTCTGCCTGCCCCTTTCCCGCGACCTTGGTATCCCCCGCGACCAGATTAACTCCCACCTCAGCCGCTGTCTTTTCCATCGAGGACACGATCTTCTCCAGATCGTTCATGGAAAATCCCTCTTCTATGACAAAGGCACAGGTCATGTAAAGAGGTCTGGCGCCCATGCACGTCAGATCGTTGACCGTTCCGCAGATTGACAGCTTGCCGATATTTCCGCCAGGGAAAAACGCCGGGGACACAATAAATCCGTCCGTCGTCATTGCCATCTTCCCGGAGGGTGCCGGGAGTACGGAGGCATCATCGGATGTGAAATACCGGTTTTGAAAATGTTTTCTGAAAACGCGGTCGATCAGCTCGGCCGTCTGTTTACCGCCTGCGCCGTGCGCAAGTGTGACTGTATCGTTCATAATTGTCAGCTTATCCTTCCTTCTGGGTAAATGTCTCCAAAATATGTCACGAACAGGGCTGCTGCTGTTTCATGCTCTGATCGGAGCGGTGATTTCATGTCCCCCTGCCGCCCGCGGAACGGCTGCGGCAAAAGTGCAGATACTTCTCGCGATCAGAGAAGCGTCTGATGGGATCCGTAAAGATAGTATGCGCTGCACGCTCCCTCGGAGGATACCATACATGCCCCGGCCGGATGCTCCGGCGTGCAGACTTTTCCGAACAGTGGACACTGCCCGGGCTCGATCCTGCCCTGGAGCACGGATCCGCATCTGCATCCGTTATTTGTTCTGCCCTGCATGGGAGGAATCTGGTATCGGCTTCTGGCGTCATATTCCGCGTATTCCGGCCGCAGCCTCATTCCGGAGCCTTCAATCCGGCCAATTCCCCGCCACAGATCATCACAGGGTTCCATCATGGAATCAACGAGCCGGATCGCCTCCGGCTGTCCCTCTTCCCGGACGACTCTGGGATAACAGTTCACGAAAAAATATCCGCCCTTTTCAAAGTTCGTCACGGCAACCGCAAGGGCGGTTACGAGCTCTCTGGCCGTAAAGCCGGCGCAAACACCGGATACCTGATGAGTATCCGCGAGCATCCGAGGTATGGAGAGCCCGGTTATCGCATGTACATGACCTGGGTAGAGGAACAGATCGGTAGAATCCTTCATCGCCTCGTAGGCCATGGGCATCGTTTTGTTGGCCGTGAGGAGACTGAAATTCCGGATTCCATCGCGAATCGCATTTTTTACCGCAATACAGGAACTGGGCGTGGTCGTCTCGAATCCGACCGAGAGAAAAACGCATTCCTCCTCCGGGTGTGCGGCCGCGTACGTTTCTCCGTCCTGTGGAGAATACACCGTGCGGATCTTTGCGCCTTTTGCGCGCGCCTTCTGCAGAGATTCCCTGGAGCCGGGGACACGAACCAGATCTCCAAAAGTGAGTATGGTGCATCCCTTTTCTTCCGCCAGCCACAGCGCCTCATCGATATAGCCCGTCCCGGTCACGCAGACCGGACATCCGGGGCCGGAGATCATGTGAATCGCCGGAGAAAGAATGCCCCGTATGCCCTGACGGAAAATCTCGTGGGTATGTGTGCCGCACACTTCCATAATCCGCACCTCCGGTCCATCATATCCACGGAGGATGCTTATTGCTCTGTCCATCTGATTCATCTGAGGTCCTCCAGCAGAGAATCCGTCTCCTCCTCATCGTCATCGGTGATCTTCGCGATCGCCGATCCCGCGTGCACCATCACATAATCTCCAGGATTCAGGTCGGTAAGAAGCTCGGAGGAAACGGTCTTCTTTGCGCCGCCGGCATCTACAATCGCGACGCCGCCCTTGATACTGACCACTTTAGCGGATATTCCAACACACATGTCTGTTTACTTCCTTTCTGATGCATTTGCTGCAAATTTCTTCAAGGCTCTCCTAAAAAGCCTTCTAAAAAATCATGATCAAAAAATTTTTCAAAGCTCTGCACAAATATGATAAAACACGGTTTCTGTTCTTGTGGCTGATGCCCTCTCAGGTAAGAATTCTTTTCCCCGATATGGCAAAGCTCGGGAATGAAATCAGGGATGCCCCTCCCGCCGGAATTTTCGCAATGGCGGGATCGGCAAAGATATAATCGTAGGTCATCTCGCGCAGCAGCGACAGAAGGTCGTTTTCCTCCCGAAGGGACACATCCGGCTTTACCGGCACACCGCTGACGGTATATGAATCCTGTTCACAGGCTTTTCCCGCAAAAAAGGATGCGCAGTCTATTCTGATCTTCTCTCCGGGAAATTTCTCCAGAAGAGCAGCCTTCAGCGAAGCCGCTGCCACAGGGTCGTGCAGAATCAGGATTCTTGCGGTACCTGCGCGGCAGGTGTCTTCAAAACCGGACGGCAGGTTCCTGAGATACCCGGCAATGCCCGGATATCCGACTTCAAAAGGAGTGCCGAAGGTTTTCCGCAGGTATTCGGCGGATCGGATTCCTGCTCCTGACAGGACAAAATTCCTGACGTTCTCCCCGGCGTTTTCATAATCCTGCCGGTCTGCGTCAGAGCCGTAGAAAACAACTCTTCCGTATCCTCTGCTCTTCAAAAGATCCCGGATTCTTTTCTGGTCCGCGATGTCCACGAATTCCAGCGGAGTGCACCCGATCACGCCGGCAGTTCCGGACGCCTCTGCCGGGTGACCAGACAAAGCCGTTCCGCTCTGCGAATGGCCAGGCAGATTGCCATCAGAAGAGGAAGCTTTCCCATTCCCGGAAAAAGATCGGAATAAGGTCAGATACGTCTGCTCCAATCCGGATTCGCAGGTTTTCATTCCGCAGGTCGGTATGCTGATGACCGGACAGCCGCATTTTTTCTCGAGCATCCGCTCAAGCGCCCGATAATCCGTTCCGATAATGGAAGGCACCGGGGTTCCGACCAGGGCGATGAACGAGCATTCCGTTCCGGAAAATGCAGAGACAGCCTTCTGAACAAGCTCCCGGTCTCTTCCCATGATGGCATCCATGTCGCGGAGTCCCGCGGAGAAGACAGCTGCCTTGTGGTGCTGCCATCTGGGCTCATCGAATCCGAGAATGTTGCCGGTGCATCCTCCCGCGTCCAGAATGACGATCATTCCATCGAGTGAATAGAGCGCAGAGACAGCGCCGGACTGATCCGGGGCAAAGGGAGTCAGGTACATATCGAGTCCCTTTACCGGTCCGGCAAGTGCCCTCTCAGGTGCCACCGGGACTGACGACTTCTCTTGCGCTGATAATTTTTGCGGCAGAGTTGAGCCATCCCGTGCAGGTGATACCTTCTCCCGGACGAGTTCTCCAAGCCTCTCCCAGAGATACCAGGCAGCTTCATAGCCGAAGGGCTGGGAGTCCTCATTGAAATTCAGATGGAGGGCATCCGGATGATAGTATGCGGCATCCTTTCCGATGGTGATATGCATGCCGCTGCCGCCTTCCGCGCTGCGGATTTCATAGTCGAGCATCGACGGATCTGTGTTGGAATACACCCGGATGTCGGGACACAGGGCGGCGATGCGGTCGATGTAGGGATAACAGTCAGCCGCAGGGTTTGCAAAAATTTCGGTAACCTTCCAGCCCATCCGCAGAAGAGCAAGCGCCAGCTCGAAAGGATTGGCGTTTACAACCTCTCCTATGCTGAATGAGAGATCCGGGTATTCTGACCGGAGCGCCGCCCCCGCGCTGTCCGCCTTCTGCTTTGTCATTACATTTCCGGTTTCCGGAACAGCCATGCCCAGTGCCGCAAAGAATGCCTGATACTGATGCTCGGTCAGATCCGTTTCGTAGAAACGGGTCAGCTCGATGCTGGGAATGCCCAGCCGGTTTGTGAGCGCTTCGGCCGCTCCCCTTGCTTCGGGATTCAGCACGAGATTGAAGTTTGCCTCTCCCATCCTGTAAAAATCATCCACGTCCTTACATGACGCGATCTGACGAATCTTTCGTATTCCCGCGGATTTCAGGAGAGAGAAGAGCTCACTTTCAGGATGAATCGGCGCAAAATATCCAAGAAGATTCACACTGGTGCTTCTCTTCTTCTGACGGGGAAGCATGGAGTACAGTGATTCCCGCACATATACCATCGGCGGCTTTCTGCCCTCTCTCGTCAGCGCATACATGTAGCACGGGCGGACGGGAAGGTTCACTTCCTTTTCTGCTCTGCGGCATACCCGTTCCAGATCCGTGCCGAGGAGAGCATCCGCACAGGTGATGCAGATCATAATCACGGACGGCTTCACCGGAAGAGATCCGGCGATCCGGCGGACCGCGGCCGGTATCTTTTTCAGATGCCGCCCTGTAACCAGATCCGTCTCATCCATCTGAAGATAGAAAAAACGATCCTCATAGCCGCGGATTCTCGTGATTTCAGCGGTGTTTCTGCCGCAGCACCCCGGCGATACGATCAGCATGACCGATCCGGGAACGGACAGCCCCGCCCGTTTAACGCCGAAACCCTCGGCGCCCGGTGAATTGTAAGCCAGTGTAGCCGGAGAAGAATAGATCAGGTGACGTCCCGTCTGATAGAGATCGGGAATGTGATCTTTTCCCGCCCGGGAAAGCGCGGCGGCAGTGTAGTAATTCGGTTCGATTTTAAAGTTCTTCTCAGATTTATTTTTCAAAGCAATCCTCTGTCAGCTTAATCTTCCGGAAGAGTCTCTGACGGCCTGGCTTCCAGACAATGCTGTGTCAGCTTGTTTTTCCAGGCAATTCTCTGCCGGCAGGCAGAATCCCATGACTTTTTACCGTTTGCAGCCGCTCCGTTTGCGGGGCAAGGGGTGATCAGGTTTCCCCGGTCAGGATCTTCTGACATTCCCGGGAATCGGTCAGCAGTTACAGTCATATAGTCTGGAAAAATGAAAACGTTCAGCCTGCCCGGTTTCTTGCGAGTCCACATCCGGAACTGCCCCGGAGAGAAGGTTTCTGGCGAGATCCATAAATTTTCCGGCGATTTCCGAATCCGGAAACTTCTCAATCACGGTCTTGCCGAGATCCTCCGCCTGATTGATCAGGTCGGACCGGGGGATATCCGCAATGACATTGGTACCTTTCTTCGCGGCAAAGGAACGGACTCTCTCCTCTTCCTCCGGAACATTCCGCCGGTTCAGGATGATTCCCCCGACCGAAGCATATCCCCTGTCCTCAAAATTTTTCACGGCAGTGGAAATGTTGTCAGCTGCATAGAGAGCCATCTTCTCTCCGGATGTCACAATAAGAACCGTATCCGCATATCCCTCCCGAATAGGAGCCGCAAATCCCCCGCACACGACGTCACCGAGGACATCAAAGAGGACCACATCCGGCTTCTCCGTTTCCAGGAGCTCCAGCTCATCCAGAAGGTTGAAGGTCGCAATGATTCCTCTTCCGGCACAGCCGAGCCCGGGGGTCGGGCCGCCTGTCTCGATACAAAGAACATTGCCAAATCCTCGTCTGGAAATCTCCGAAAGACTTGAGGGATCCTCCTCATGCTCCCGCAGATAATTCATAACGGGAATCAGCGGCTCTCCCGACAGGAGATTCGAGGTGGAATCCGCCTTCGGGTCACATCCGATCTGGATCACCTTCCTGCCAAGAACAGCAAACGCTGCCGCCAGATTGGAGGTCATCGTGGATTTCCCGATGCCTCCCTTGCCGTAAACTGCGATTTTTAACATATAAAACCTCCGGAAACTTTATCACCGATTCCCCGGATACCGGCCGGTGTGGTAACAGCATGTGCAGGATGTGAAATCCCTGCTTTTTCCGCCGGGCATGAGCGGCAACGAGATAAAACACGCTGCGCGAGTTTTATCTCGCTATCGCGACGCTCGCCGCACACGAATACTTCGCATTCGGCTGCGGCTCACTGTTCGCGTAAATAAAAAAGGCCCGCAAAAGGGGCCTTGAAAAGATCAGATGATAGTCCGGCTGTTCTGCTTCTCAGGGAGCAGAAGTCTTTGGCCGGTTTTCTTCTTCACGGACCCTTTCCCACTCAGAAAAAGCCGGTTCCCCGTGCCGACTGTGCGGACAATTCCGGAAAACGGTACATTAACTTTGCAGTCAAGTCTGATATAGATCAGTATACTCTGTTTCACCTTTCAGCGAAAGGGATGCACGCCAAAAAGTACACATACATCTGTCAGAAGTAGTGGTACGTCTCCCGCTTTCTGATCAGAAACAGCACAGATATGATAAACGCAAATACATTGGACGCCGTGACCGCCCACCAGATACCGTCCGCGCCGAGCAATCCCGGAAGCAGAAGAACACAGGCGCCCTGAAAAACCAGTGTCCGCAGAAAAGAAATCGCGGCTGAGATCTTTCCATTGTTCAGCGCGGTGAAGAAGGAAGATGCGTAAATGTCAAATCCGGACAGCAGGAAACCAAGACAGAAAATCCGGAATGCGTGTACTGTCAGCGCATACAGTCCCGCATCATATCCGACAAAAATCCTGGAAACAGGATCTGCCAGAAGGAAGGCAGCAACGGTCATCAGGACACCCGTGACCCCCATGATTACTGAGCTCTTTCGCAGCATGTTTTTCAGCTCGTCTGTATTGCCGGCGCCATAATGATAGCCGACAATCGGAGCAGAGCCGACCGAATATCCGATGTCAATGGCGACAAAGATAAAGCTGACATACATCAGCACTCCGTATGCGGACACTCCGTCTTCGCCGAGCATCCTGATCAGTTGAAAATTATAGAGCATGCTGACAATAGATGAGGAAATGTTGCTCATTAGCTCGGAAGATCCGTTGCCGCAGGCCTTGAGAATCGGAGAGAGCTCAAGCTTCGACGGTTCGAGGCGGAGCCGGCTTGAATTCGTTCGGGCAAAATAAAACAGAGGCAGTACCCCTCCGACAACCTGACTGAACCCGGTTGCCCACGCGGCGCCCGCAACGCCCATGCGGAACACGCCGACAAGGAGAGCATCCAGGATCATGTTGGTGAGGCCGGCGGCTATCGTAACATAGAGGCCGAGCCTTGGCTTCTCTGCGGTTACAAAAAAGCTCTGAAACAGGTTCTGAAGCATGAATGCCAGATTGAAGCCATTCACGATCCATCCGTAGACCAGACAGTCATGCATCATCTCCTCGGTCGCGCCAAGGAACAGAGCCATCTTTTCCATGGCGAGGTTGCCCAGTATGGAGGTGAGCGCGCCGGTTATGACCGTAAACAGGATCATCATGGAAAACAGCTGATTTGCCCTCTGCTTCCTGCCCTGTCCCATTGTCATGGAAACAAGAGCGGAACCACCTGTTCCGATCATAAAGCCTAATGAACCCATCACCATCAGATACGGCATGATCAGATTTATAGCAGCAAACGCGGTTTTCCCGGCGTAGTTTGAGACAAATAATCCATCGACCACGCCGTAGATGGAGGTAAAGACCATCATGATCACTGGTGGAAGCGTAAAATGGAACAGTCTGCGGTAGGTAAAATGATCCGAAAGACGGATCGCGTTGGTTTTCATCGGAACCTCCTTGAGAATCGTGCTTGCTTTTTCGTTACGGAGAACGCTCCCTGTCGCAGTCGTACCCGTCTGTATCCCGGTCATGGTTCATCTTTTCCTCATTCACCGACTGCTGAAGTCCGGAAATATATTTTCCAAACAGCCTGAGCAGCTGCGCTCTCTCCTCCTCTTCCATCTTACAGAGGCTCGACGCCTCGGCACAGATTACCCGATCCGCGGTTCTCCGGGCAAGCGCCTCCCCTGTCTCCGTCAAAGTGACGGTCTTCCTTCTACCATTTCCCTCCCGGGACAGAGAGATAAGCCCCAGAGCCTCCATCTTCTTGATGCTGGAGTTGATTGTCTGCTTTGGCATGAAGGTTACGTTTACGAGGTCAGCCTGCGCCATTTCGCCGCCGCGAAGCCGCATCTCATAGAGCGTCCACAGCTGCCCCTCCGGTATACCATATAATCTTGACAGATTCCGGTAACACTCATCATACTCTTTGGCAATGCGGTTCAGTTCTTTCTGCTGGTCAAGCAGTCCCTCATTTTGCGACTTCTCAATGTTCATCAATAAAATCCTTTCGTTTGCCGCAGGCGGAAACCCGCTGCCTTTAGATCGTGGGTAGTTGACGTCGGCAGATCCTTTCTGTATAGATGAAGGATAATATGTCCGAAATCGGACTTATATCTCAGAAGTATAGTCCGATTTCGGACATATGTCAAGGGCTGAGAAATAGAGAAGGATGGCCTGAAAAATAGAGAAGAACAGACCGGTACTGCATGGATTGTAGAAGAGAATGAAACAGAGGTGTGGAAAGCCGATGACTGAAAGTCAGGAGAAAATCTGATGTGCAAACGATAGAAAAGAGCCGCAGCAGACTGTGGCTCTTTTGATAAATCTGTTCAATTGCTGCGCAACGATCGATTTTCCCGATCCGGAGATCCTGCAAACCGGATCAGGACGCGCTGGTGTCGGTGCTGCCGG
>SAMEA3663095__coassemble_1985_pt1 | contig 10087 bp, 6 predicted proteins | sample SAMEA3663095__metabat2_low_PE_027 | metagenome-assembled genome bin SAMEA3663095 (sample SAMEA3663095) | pig gut metagenome | biome: pig gut; feature: pig-associated habitat; material: faeces | place: France | collected 2012 | reverse complement strand
GCGGCGAGCGTCGCGATAGCGAGATAAAACTCGCGCAGCGTGTTTTATCTCGTTGATACTGTAAGCTGCGGATTGGGGGATTGTTTATGAAACTTACATTTTTGGGGGCAGCACATGAGGTGACCGGCAGCTGTTATTATCTGGAGGCGGCCGGAAGAAGGTTTCTTGTTGATTGCGGGATGGAACAGGGAAAAAATATCTACGAGAACAAACCGCTTCCGATCCCGGCGTCAGAGCTCGATTTTGTGCTTTTGACGCACGCGCATATCGATCACTCGGGCAACCTTCCGGTTCTTTATTCGAGAGGATTCCGGGGACCGATATACACGACGGAGGCAACAGCGGATCTTTGCGACATTATGCTCCGCGACAGCGCGCATATTCAGGAATTCGAGGCTGAATGGAGAAACCGGAAGGGAAAGCGGGCCGGGAAGGAAACGTATATGCCGCCATATACGATGAAGGATGCCATCGGCGCGATTGACCTGCTTGTCGGAAAACCTTATAATGAGATTCTCTGTTCGGCAGAGGGGATCAAAATCCGGTTTATCGATGCCGGACATCTGCTCGGCTCTGCCAGTATTGAAATGTGGCTGACGGAGGGAGAGATCACCCGGAAGCTCGTTTTTTCCGGAGACATCGGGAATCTGAATCAGCCGCTCATCCGCGACCCTCAGTATATTCATGAGGCGGACTATGTTATCATGGAATCTACCTATGGAGACAGGAGTCACGGTCCGGTTCCGGATTACGTATCATCGCTCGCAGACGTGATCCAGAAGACCTTTGACCGGGGCGGCAATGTGGTGATTCCGTCCTTCGCAGTCGGCAGAACGCAGGAGATGCTCTATTTTATCCGGCAGATCAAGGAAAACCAGATGGTGCGCGGACATGGCGATTTTCCGGTGTATGTGGACAGTCCGCTCGCAATTGAGGCGACAACCGTTTTCCAGAGACACCCCGCAGAATGCTATGATGAAGAAGCGGGAAGGCTGATCAAACAGGGGATCAATCCGATAGCCTTCTCAAATCTGAAGACGTCAATTACCGCAGCGGACTCAAAGGCGATCAATTTTGACGAGACTCCGAAGGTAATCATATCCGCCAGCGGTATGTGTGATGCCGGACGTGTGAAGCATCACCTGAAGCATAACCTCTGGAGACCGGAGTGCACGGTACTGTTCGTGGGCTACCAGGCTGTGGGCACCCCCGGCCGCGCTATTGTTGACGGGGCGGAGAGTATCCGGCTGTTCGGCGAGGAGATAGCGATACGGGCACACATTCAGGTCCTGCCCGGGATCAGCGGCCATGCGGATAACGAGGGACTGATGAGATGGGCTTCCGCGTTCACGGAAAAACCGGCAAAGGCGTTTGTGTGTCATGGAGAAGATGCTGGGACAGAGATTTTTGCGGAGCGGCTGCGGAAGGAACTCGGGTATGATTCCTATGCGCCTCTCAGCGGAACGGTATTCGATCTCGCCACAGGGCAGATCGTTGAAGCGCCCGCGGGTGTTCTAATTTCGAAGGAATCCGGTGGATGCGGAAAGGCGTCCCACCGCAGGGCTGCCGCCGTTTATGAGCGCCTTGTTGGAGCGGGTCAGAGACTTCTGGCGGTAATTCGCCGGAATGAGGGAGGCGCGAATAAGGATCTGGCGAAGTTTACGGACCAGATCAATGCTCTCTGTGACAAATGGGACAGATGAGTGTGCCGAGAGGCAAATCAATATAACAGGAGAATATTTTATGAGTTTAATTGGAATTATCGGAGCTATGGAATCGGAAGTAGCAGAGCTGAAGAACCTGATGAGTGAGACCGACATCCGGGAAAAGGCAGGAATGAAGTTTTACCGCGGCGTTCTTGAAGGAAAACCTGCCGTTGTGGTGCAGAGCGGTGTCGGAAAGGTAAATGCCGCAATGTGCACACAGATTCTGGTGGATGATTTTCATGTAGATTATATAATCAATACAGGAATCGCGGGAAGCCTTCAGAACAAAATTGATATCGGAGACATTGTTCTGTCTTCCGAGGCCGTGCAGCATGACATGGACGCAACAGTATGGGGCTACCAGCCGGGACAGGTTCCCGGCATGGACGTCTACCGTTTTCCGGGTGATGAGAAGCTGATCGGGCTGGCAGAAGAGGTAAATGCGGAGGTGAACCCCGAGATTCACACCTTCCGCGGAACGGTAGTCAGCGGTGATCAGTTCATTTCGGATCATGAGGTGAAGACAAGACTCGCGGAGAACTTTCATGGATACTGCGCAGAGATGGAGGGGGCATCCATCGCCCAGACTGCGTGGAGAAACGGGGTTCCGTTTCTGATCATCCGCGTGATCTCCGATAAGGCCGACGGAAGCGCTGTAGCGGATGACAACACCTTTACCGAAGACTGCGTGAGACACTGTGTGCGCCTTGTGCGCGGGATGATCCGCAGAATCTGAACCAGAACAGTTCAGAATGACCATTCGGTCGATATGTAAGCTTGCGGAGGAATCCGCAGAATCCGGGACAGAGCAGGGAGCCGCGGCCTTCAGGGGCCTGCGGCTCTTTCAGTCTTCGTCCAGAACCTGAAGCTCCAGAAAATCAAAGGAAATTTCTTCTCCGACAAAGCTGTCCTGTGTGAAGCGTACCTTTTTGGTTCGCTTGAATTCCCGTATGTTGGAGTCCAGCAAGATCGGCACACTCAGATCCCATTCATGGCAGATCTGCTCCAGGGTATGGAGAACCTTGTGAGTCCTTGTCTCTTCGCTATCATCTGTTATTGTCACATCCATCAGGATATGATTGTCTCGTATCATTTTTCCCCAGAAACGCATGTTTGAATTTTCCTCCCGTCTTGCGAAATTATTCTAAATAATATATGATAAACACTGAATTTGCAATCCGCATTGTGAAGCAGCGAAGTGACACGCAAGCGGCACGTAAGTGCGAATATGCGCGGGCGGTGAGCCATATCCGTTCACACAAGGTGTAAAGCAGTGGGGCGAACGCCGCGGCATACCGACAAAGCCGGCCGCCTGAAGGGCTGCGTGAGTTGCGGAGCAGCGGAGCAACTGGCTGGATACAGTAGGTGACGCTGTCTACATCATGTCGGTTACTGTACAGGTCGGGCTGGCAGAACAGGGCGGCATCAGAGTGATTAACAGGAGGAATGATCAGGTATGATTGAATTACAGAACGGCGGAGTGTATCTGGTAAACGGAACAACCGTGATTCCGGATGGACCGGACGCTGCCGCACAGCTTCAGCAGAAAACCGGAAAAGCTGTGCCGGCGGATGAGGCAAAGAAGGAGACCATGGCATACAATATCCTGAAGGCACATAATGTCTCGGGCAACATGGAAAATCTTCAGATCAAATTTGATAAGCTTACATCACATGATATCACATATGTAGGAATCATTCAGACTGCCCGGGCATCCGGACTGGAGAAATTTCCGATTCCCTACGTTCTTACGAACTGCCACAATTCTCTGTGCGCGGTAGGAGGGACGATCAACGAGGATGATCATATGTTTGGCCTTTCCTGCGCAAAGAGATACGGGGGCATGTATGTTCCGCCGCACCAGGCGGTAATTCATCAGTTTGCCCGTGAGATGCTCAGCGGAGCAGGGAGAATGATTCTCGGGTCGGATTCCCACACCCGATATGGCGCTCTGGGAACTATGGCGATGGGCGAAGGCGGACCGGAGCTGGTGAAACAGCTTCTGAACAAGACATATGACATTGCGATGCCGGGAGTCGTTGCAGTCTATATGACAGGAGCGCCGGTGCCGGGGGTAGGCCCGCAGGATGTTGCGCTCGCAATCATCGGAGCAGTATTTGACAAGGGTTATGTCAAGAATAAGGTTATGGAGTTTGTAGGACCCGGCGTTGCTTCACTGTCAGCGGATTTCCGTATCGGCATTGATGTTATGACAACAGAGACCACCTGTCTGTCTTCGATCTGGACGACAGATGATACAATCCGGGACTACTATGCGGAGCACGGACGTCCGGAGGATTACAGCGAGCTGAACCCGGGCCCGGTGGCCTATTATGACGGCTGTATCTATGTGGAGCTGGATAAGATCAAACCGATGATCGCAATGCCGTTCCACCCGAGCAACGTCTATACAATCGAAGAATGCAACGCGAATCTCCTGGATATCCTGGACGATGTAGAGAAGCGGGCACAGGTGGCATTCAACGGAAAAGTGGATTATAATCTCCGGAACAAGGTACACAACGGAAGGCTCCTTGTGGATCAGGGAGTTATTGCGGGATGTGCCGGAGGCGGATTTGAAAATATCTGCCAGGCAGCTGATATTCTGCGTGGGCAGTACATCGGCTGTGATGATTTTACGCTGGATATTTATCCGGCAAGTGCACCGATTTACAAGGAGCTGGCGGCTAACGGCGTGATTGCGGGTCTGATGGAAACGGGAGCTGTGGTGAAGACCGCGTTCTGTGGTCCGTGTTTCGGCGCGGGAGATACTCCTGCGAACGGAGATCTTTCGATTCGTCATTCCACACGTAATTTCCCGAACCGTGAGGGCTCCAAGGTCCAGGAGGGACAGGTTGCCGGTGTCGCTCTGATGGACGCGCGGTCCATCGCGGCAACCGCTGCTAATAAAGGATACCTGACACCCGCGACAGAATTTGCCGGTGAATACCGTCATCAGATTTACCACTTTGACTCGAATATCTACGCACACCGAGTATTTGACAGCCATGGTGTCGCGGATCCGACCGTGGAAGTGAGGTTCGGTCCGAACATCAAGGACTGGCCGAAGATGTCCGCGCTTCCGGAGAACCTGATTCTCAAGGTGGTATCGGAGATCCATGATCCGGTTACGACAACCGATGAACTGATTCCATCGGGAGAGACTTCTTCCTATCGTTCCAATCCGCTCAGACTTGCCGAGTTTGCTCTTTCCAGAAAAGATCCTCTGTATGTAGGAAGGGCAAAGCAGGTTCAAAAGGCACAGAAGGCACTGGAAGAGGGAGGCTGCGCTGGAGATGCGCTCCCGGAGCTGAAGCCGGTTATGAAGGTGATCCATACGAAGTTCCCGGATGTCTGCCATCAGAATATGGGAGTCGGCTCCACGATCTTTGCCGTAAAACCGGGTGACGGATCCGCTCGTGAGCAGGCAGCTTCCTGTCAGAAGGTTCTCGGGGGCTGGGCAAATATCGCCAATGATTACGCGACGAAGAGATATCGTTCGAATCTGATCAACTGGGGTATGCTTCCGTTCCTGATTCCGGCAGGCAGTCTTCCGTTTAAAAACGGAGATTATCTGTTTGTTCCGGATATCCGGAAGGCAGTTGAGAGCAGGGAGGATGTCATCACGGCATATGTTGTCGGAGATGAAGAGTTAACCGGATTTGAACTCCGACTGGGCCAGCTGACGGACGATGAGAGAGAGATTATTCTGGACGGCTGCCTGATTAATTATTATCGCAATCACAGGTAAAGATTCTGATGATGCCTTGTGAGGTCAGGTAAATGGTATAAGGTCTGGATTGCCTGGCGCTGTGCGCGCAGCGCAATCCTGCTGGTATGATGAGGTCAGAACCCTGGTTTTGGTATGGGTTCTGACCTTTTTTACGCGAACAGTGAGCCGCAGCCGAATGCGAAGTATTCGTGTGCGGCGAGCGTCGCGATAGCGAGATAAAACTCGCGCAGCGTGTTTTATCTCGTTGGCTCATTGACAAAAAATTCCGCAAAGAGGCAATCCATGGAAAAATAAAGTCAGAATATAATTAATTGAACAAATAAAAAATAAAAATTATGAAACTAAAAGACCAGATGAGAGAATAAGCGAAATTAATTTTAAAAATGCGTTGACAAATAGAAGCCTCTGTGTTATCCTGTAATCACATTAAAGAACGGGCGACAGAATTAATCCGATAAAAGCTCCGTCCTGATATTCAGATCCGATTCTGGATTACATGAACAGATGGAACGGCCTTTGATATCATATCGGATAAACGTTAAGTTCGGATCTTTAATTAAATACGAGAGAAGGAGGACAGTCCAATGGGAATTCCACCGGCACATCATCCTCAATATGAAAGTGGTATTGCATAAGCAGTTCCCTCAGAGAAGACCTTTTATAAGAGAGAAGAAAGTAACCGAGTTCCTGGTATAATCCGGAACCCATGATATGAAAGGTAATGTGAAGCTTGCAATTCATATTGAGTATATACCACGGAAAATCTGAAGCATCCAAAGGATTCGTGTAAAGAAACGAAGACCTGTAAAGACGAGAAATTACATGGATGCGGCAGATGTATCCAGAACATCGGAAGGGATTTTCGGACAGGCGTGCAGATATCACCGGCCGGAACGAGGAAGAGATTCCGATGAATTCACAGAACTTTCTAAGCGGGATAGAGAAAAGAGAGCATAAGAGCGTAAGCTCTATGCGAAGATCTCCAGATCAATATCCTGACGATGCAGGGAACAGATAAGGGTTATCGTACTTATGTTTCTTTCTTTCAAATTTTTTGAAAGCACTGTTCTAAGAGAAACAGAGAGCATACCTGTAATAAGAGGAATCACGAAAGAGGAATATGTGATTCATAGCAGTAATTGATAAGATATGTGACTGATCAGAGATGTGACAGCAGTTCATATTTTATAAGCTGTAATTCAGAAACCGAAAATTATTAAATCCATTTATCATTATTTTATAACAGGTTCTTAGAAAGAAAACTAAATAAGTCCGATTAAGCAAAAATCAAATAAAGAAAGAGTAGAAAATTGAATAGCATTGAACCATTTCAGTAGTGGCCGTCTTGTCAGAGAATATTTGATAAGGCGGCCACTGCTTTTCATGCGTTTTTGCGGGTAGAAGCACGATGTAAACTTATTATTCCGAGGCGTCCAGGGTGACTCTGGAACAATGCAGTGATGTTTCATTCCGCGGCACCCATGGAAGCACTGCCGCAATGCGGTGAAGTTTTATTTACGCGAACAGTGAGCCGCAGCCGAATGCGAAGTATTCGTGTGCGGCGAGCGTCGCGATAGCGAGATAAAACTCGCGCAGCGTGTTTTATCTCGTTCTGAAGCAGTTATTGCGGCACTGCCCGGTACTATGGTTTTTTATTCGGTGGTGTCAGCTGCGGAACCGCCGCGGTATTTCTGCGGGCTGACGCCCTCATATTTCTTGAAGATCCGTGAGAAGTAGCCGGGATCGTCATAACCGACGGCTTCGCCGATCATATGAATGGGATATCCGGGGTTGCGGTCCATCAGTTTTTTGGCCTTCTGCATTCGAAGAGAGATCAGATACCTGGTCGGAGGCATATGGTAAGTCTGAAGAAATACCTTGGACAGATAACTCGGGCTATAGTTCAGCTTCTCCGCAATCAGGTTCATATTGATGTCATGATCGAATTCCCGTGTGAGGTAATCCTTCAGAAGATCCGCAATCTCTCTGGAGGAGCGGCAGGAGAACTCACCGGAGAAGCTCTTCTCAAGTTCCTGTTCTTCCATCCGGTATTTATTGGCGAGGGAGGAGAGAACCGCTCGAAGCTGCTCTTCATCCACGGGCTTGAGCAGGTATTCCCTCACTTGAAGATGGATGGCGCGCTTGGCGTACTCAAAGTCTGAATACCCACTGACGACAATCACATCGAGGTCCGGGTGATTTTCTCTGGCCTGCTCAATCAACTCCAGCCCATCCATGACCGGCATTCGGATGTCGGTCACGAGCAGATAGGGATTAGAGGCATTGATCAGCTCCAGCGCCTGTATACCGGTCTGGGCTTTTCCGACGACGGTGAAGCCGGCTCCTGAATTTTCAATTTTCTTTATGATATTCTGCTGGATCAATATTTCATCTTCCGCAACAATTACTCCGTATTTCATAAAATAAAACCCTTTCTATCTGGGGCGTCGGCGCTTTCTGGAGTTTTGGAATGTGTCCGCAGGCGCCCGCGCTTTCTGCAGTTCTGGGATGCCTCCGCAGGCACCAGTGCTTTCTGCAGTCTTCGGTGACCTCCACAGGTCTCCGCTATATGTATTTGGTTGCTTCTCGCAATCGTTCGATCCTATTCCTTTTCGGAAACGTCCGATTTATTTTTTTTCAGGAGTGCGAGGTCTTATTCTCCTTCGAAATCGTCAGAATCTTCTGCGCCGTCCGGTGTTTTTCTTCCGATTGTCACATAAGCATGGCCGTCTTCCGTGTTTCCAAAGTCAAAAATAATGTCGTCTCCGCAGTAGATTTTCCAGCGGATGTATACATTGATCATGCCGAGACCGCCGATTTTCAGGTCATTGAGGTTGTGGTTCAGATCGCGGTTGATCGCGGCGATCCGCTCATTCAGCTCATCGAGCACATTCTCCTGGAATCCGTTTCCGGAATCGGTGACGCAGATATACCACCTGGATGCGTCACGGAAGCTTGTGATGCGGATCTCCCACGGCGGCAGGCAGTTGGTTCCGTATTTGATGGAGTTCTCCACGAGGGGCTGAATGATCAGCTTGGGAATCTTTTCCTTCATGATTTCGGGAAGAATATCTATCTTGTAATTCAGGCTCTCCTGATAGCGAACCTTCATACAGTACATGTATTCTTCAATGTAGTGAATCTCATCGGCGACGGTCACAATCGCGATTCCGGTATTGGTGATATACCGCATGATGCGGGAGAGTGTCTGACAGAGTTTCGTTACCTCCCGGTTCTGTCCGTTTTCCGCCAGGATGCTGATGCAGGAGAGGGTGTTGTAGTAAAAATGAGGGTTCATCTGCACCTGCAGCGCGATGACGCGGGACCTCAGCTCCAGTTTCTGCGCGGCCTCCAGCTCCGACAGGGACTGCTGCAGAGACTCACTCATCTTCTGAAATTCCTTGTACAGTTCGTCGAGCTCCTCATAGGAGGCATCGTAATGATCCAGTTTTTCCTTTCCCAGGTTTTCCAGCCGCAGCCGCTGGATCACGTGTTTCAGATGCTTGACGGGCTTAACCATGTTGTGGGTCAGGTACAGGGAGAGCAGAATGGAGAACAGAATCATTATGCAGGTGATGGTAATCAGGATCCTCAGCATTTGATAAACCGGACGGAGGATGACGCTGTTCTTCTGAAGGGTCACATAGGTCCACCCGCTGTAGCTGGAAGTCAGTCGGGCGTACTGATATTTGATGCCTGATTCCGGGTCGGTTCCGATTCCATAACCGTCGTCTGTGCCGGAGAGCATCTGATAATAGGTCTGACTGATGTCTTTCTGCGTTCCGCTTGTGTCATAGGGATAAATCAGGGCTCCATTAGAATCGAAAATAAAAATTTCGGCCTGTGCCGAACCTTTACTGAGATAGGAGGCAATATCTCGGAAGAGAACCTTGCAGCTCTTAACGGTTTCTATCCCACCGATGACGCGATTCTGCCCGTCAAGAGAAGCCCGGTACAGAGACAGATACCAGCCGGAGCTGGAAGATCCGGCAGAGTATTTCCGGGTTTCATAAGGAACGCTGAGAAACTTCTTTCCACGCAGCTGTTTGGCTTTATCGAGCCATTTTTCGTCCTCAGCAGAACAGGTGTCATTTTTTGTGATGGTTCCGGATCGGATGACATGACCGTACATATCGATGACATTTACCTGACTTGCGTTAAGGTCAAGTCCGTTTGTCATCTGAATGATATCGAGGAAGATCTGTCCCTCGTTAGAGGTCACGCTGAAATCGAGGACGGCAGGCATGAAGTTTGTCTTCCGATTGTAAAAATTCATATTGGAAGATACGGTATCCATGTCTCTCAGGTGGTTTTCTGTCTCCCGCATGAGAGTTGTGTTCAAGGTCTGCAGAACATTCTGCTCTCTGCTGATCAGAATATTGGAGTTATAGCGGAGAAAAAACAGCGCAAAGATAGCAAGGACAATTAGCGGGGGAAGCAGAATGTACAGAAACAGCTTGTCCTGAAGCTTTCTGGGCTTTCTTGCGGTTTTCGGTTGCTTTTTCTCCGGAGAAGTATATTCGGTATTCTGGGATTGGGGTTCCCTGTCATGCTCGTTTTTGTTCAAAGAAAAGGCTCCTTTCCGGAGGGTGTATGCTCATACCTGTTGTCGTCGCTAATGTTCTTGCCCACTGGTGAGCAAGCTCCC
>SAMEA3663095__coassemble_1981_pt1 | contig 10100 bp, 7 predicted proteins | sample SAMEA3663095__metabat2_low_PE_027 | metagenome-assembled genome bin SAMEA3663095 (sample SAMEA3663095) | pig gut metagenome | biome: pig gut; feature: pig-associated habitat; material: faeces | place: France | collected 2012 | reverse complement strand
CCGCAGCCGAATGCGAAGTATTCGTGTGCGGCGAGCGTCGCGATAGCGAGATAATACTCGCGTAGCGTGTTTTATCTCGCTAATCATGTAAAGAGTTATCCGATTACTTCTGACGCAGGGATTTACCGATTACGCCTGAAGTACAGACTTACCCGATTACGTCGGACATGTCATACATGCCGGCGGGCTTTCCGGCAAGGAATTTGGCTGCCTCAACCGCGCCTTTCCCGAAGATAGCACGGGAGTAGGCGGTATGCCGGAATTCAATCACCTCATCCTGCCCTGCAAACATGACGGTGTGATCACCGACGATGGAGCCGCCTCGAACCGAAGAAATACCGATTTCCTTCGGGTCTCTCTTTTCGTGGCGGTCATGACGGCTGAATACGAAGTGATATTCATTGTCTAGAGCCTCGTTCATGCTTTCGCCGAGCGCCAAAGCCGTTCCGCTCGGAGCATCGATCTTTCGGTTGTGGTGTGCTTCCACGATTTCCATGTCGTAACCCGCGGGAGCCAGAAGAGCAGCAGCCTCCTTTACAAGCTTCATCAGCAGATTGATGCCGACAGACATATTCGCGGAGCGGAGGATCGGGATGATTTTGCTGCATTCGGCCACCTTCGCGAGGGTCTCCTCCGTGAGAGCGGTGGTGCAGAGAACCAGGGGAAGTCTGCGGTCTACACAGAAATCCAGAAGGGCGTCTGTTGCCCGGAAATTTGAAAAATCAATGACAGCATCTGCTTCAACGCTGCAGTCAGCAGGACTGGAAAAAATCGGATACTCACGGACATTATTTGCCGGAGCGATATCAATACCTGCTGCTATAACCGTCTCGGAATCTGCGTTCAGGATGTCAGTCAGAACCTGTCCCATATGTCCGTTGCATCCGCTCAGAATCACCTTTACCATTTCTTTCTCCTTTTTCACAGCTTATTCTTTCAGAACTTTTCCGTTTTCAGATCCAAAGAGATTTATTTTACCTTGATTCCGAAGTCAATCAATGATTTTCTGAGCCGCTCGGTGTCCGCCTCGGATCCCATACCGTAGAGCGGTCCGCGGAGAGGACCGACCTCTTTGCCCATCATGTTCAAGGCAACCTTAACCGGGATCGGGTTCACCTCACAGAAGAGAGAGTCGATCAGGTCGATGGCATTCAGCTGCATCGCACAGGAACCCTTAGTATCGCCGTTCAGGTATTTCCAGCACATCTCATGGGTATATCCGGGCGCGACATTTGAGAGAACGGAGATTACGCCGAGGCCGCCAAGAGACATAATCGGAACAACCTGATCGTCATTTCCGGAGTAAATATCCAGAGCATCACCGGCAAGAGATTTTGTCTTCGCAATCTGGGAAAGATTGCCGCTTGCAGCCTTGATTGCCACGATGTTCTTTACATTCTTTCCAAGGTAGGCTGCTGTCTCCGGGAGAATATTGCAGCCGGTTCTGGAAGGAACGTTGTACATGATGATCGGTGTGTGTACCGATTCTGAAACCTCAGTGTAATGGCGGATCAGGCCTGCCTGCGTCGCCTTGTTGTAATATGGGGTGACGACGAGAAGCCCGTCGACTCCGGCTTTTTCAGCTTCTGTAGAAAGGTAAATCGCGGTTTTGGTGCTGTTGGATCCGGTTCCTGCAACAACCGGAATTCTGTGATTGACGGTCTCTACACAGTGGCGGATGGTGGCGATATGTTCCTCCTCAGAGAGTGTAGCAGACTCGCCGGAGGTGCCGCAGATGACGATGCAGTCGGTTCCCTCCGCGATATGCCACTCGATCAGTTCATCGAGTTTATCATAATTAACAGTTTCGTCGTCATTCATAGGGGTGACGAGAGCGACACCGGCTCCTTTAAAAATTGCCATGACAGATCCTCCTTGATTTGGGTTAGAAATTGATTCTTCACGTTGCCAGTCTGTGTACTTGTAACTGCGTACACAGTTTCGCACAGTCGTGTCTGTACATCGATGTCTGTGCATCCATATCTATGCATCTATGTCAGTGCATCGATATCTGTGCATCCATGTCAGTGTGTTGATATCTGTGCATCTATGTCAGTGCATTGCTAGCTGTGCATCAATATTTGTGCATCTATGTCAGTGCATTGATATCCGTGCATTCATATCTGTGGGATAGATGCATCAGTGTATGTGAACAATGCCTTGAGACAAAAAATATGCGCCGCCGGAATGGCGCCGCCTGACATTCTGATGAAGCAGATCCGCCTGGGGCGTAAAAACCGTTACCGGAATGCAGCCGGCGATCATGATTCATCGTATATGTATCTGCGGATAGCGCTCCATCTGACGATGACAGTCATAAACCTGTTCGATTCATGCCCAAGAAAAAGAAAGCAGAGATCCCTTCCTTTCGGCGTATGTCCCTTTCTCCGCGTCTTCCCCTGCACTCTGCTGCATCGAACCGGATACTCTTGAGATACGCAACCTCTATCACATATAAAGCGATTATATCGTCTGCATAAATGCTTGTCAAGATAACGAAAAGACGATTATCGTTCAATCTGTTCAAAAAAGTTCGTGGAAACCGCATAAAATCAGACCTTTGCAGACTACACAAAGGGAAAATGTTGTGATATAATTTCGTGGTTGCAGATAGTGAAAAAATATACAGAGTTGCCCCGTTTCAGGGGTCAGGCAGTGAGATCTGCCCGGGTTCGGCAGAAGAAAAGCTTGAATATTTGAATCCGGAGGCAGGTTTTCCCAGGAACAATGTCCGCGAGACCGGGAACGGGTTTTCCAAGGGACAATGTCCGGGAGAGCAGACGAACGTTGATGCTGCCGGCATTAGATGTGAGGTTAAAGATTATGAAAATTACCAGAAACGATATCCGTAACGTTGCCATTATTGCCCATGTCGATCACGGCAAGACAACGCTGGTAGATAAATTGCTGAGACAGAGCGGAGTATTCCGGGATAATCAGCAGGTACAGGAAAGAGTCATGGACTCCGGCGCAATTGAAAAGGAGCGGGGAATCACCATCCTTTCCAAAAATACTGCGGTTCAATATAAGGACACCAAGATCAATATCATTGATACACCCGGACATGCTGATTTCGGCGGTGAGGTAGAGCGTGTACTGAAGATGGTAAATGGCGTTATCCTTCTGGTAGATGCGTTTGAAGGGCCGATGCCGCAGACACGTTTTGTCCTTGAGAAGGCTCTGGCACTGAATCTGAAGGTTGTGGTCTGCATCAATAAGGTAGACCGTCCGAACGCGCGACCGACTGAGGTGGTGGACGAGGTCCTCGAGCTTCTGATGGATCTCGGAGCTTCCGATGAGCAGCTCGACGCTCCCTTCCTCTACGCTTCCGCGAGAGACGGATGGTGCACCAACGAGCTCGATGACGAGAGAAAGGACATGACACCACTCTTCGAGGCAATCCTGAAATATATTCCTGCTCCGACAGGTGACCCGGATGCCGGTATTCAGATGCTGGTATCTACCATCGATTATAATGAGTATGTCGGACGGATCGGAATCGGTAAAATCGACAATGGAACATTGTCTCTGAATCAGGAAGTCCTTCTGATGAATCATCATGATCCGGACAAGAAGGCACGGGTAAAGATCAGCAAGATGTATGTCTTCGACGGACTGAAGAGAGTTGAGGTTGAAAAGGCAACGGTAGGAGAGATCGTAGCGGTATCCGGTATCGCCGATCTGCATATCGGAGATACGCTCTGCGATCTGGAGAACCCGCAGCCGATTCCATTCCAGAAGATTGAGGAGCCCACGATTTCCATGAATTTCGTGGTCAACGATTCACCTCTTGCAGGAACCGAGGGAACCTATGTTACTTCCCGGCACCTTCGCGACCGTCTGTTCCGTGAGCTGAACACCGATGTGTCGCTCCGGGTTGAGGAGACAGATTCTGCGGACTGCTTCAAGGTATCCGGACGAGGCGAGCTTCACCTGTCGGTTCTGATCGAGGAGATGAGACGTGAGGGCTACGAATTCGCGGTCAGCAAGGCAGAGGTTATTTACAGGTACGATGAACGCGGCAGGAAGCTGGAGCCGGTGGAGCTGGCATACATCGATGTGCCGGATGAGTATTCAGGGGCTGTGATTCAGTCGCTGAGCGAGCGGAAGGGCGAGCTTCAGGGAATGAGCGTCGGCGAGAACGGTATTACCCGTCTGGAGTTCAGCATTCCTTCGAGAGGCCTGATCGGTTTCCGCGGCAACTTCATGACGATGACAAAAGGAACGGGAATCCTGAACACGATTTTTGATGATTATGCACCGTACAAGGGTGATATTGTGTTCCGTAAACAGGGATCTCTGATCGCCTTTGAGCCAGGAGTATCCGTTGCGTATGGTCTGTTTGCGGCACAGCAGAGAGGAACGCTGTTCATCGGACCGGGTGAAAAGGTTTACGCGGGAATGGTTGTCGGTATGTCTTCCAAGCCGGAGGATATTGAGCTGAACGTCTGCAAGACCAAGCATCTGACCAACACCCGTACCTCTTCATCAGACGAGGCGCTCGTGCTGACGCCTCCGATGATTCTCTCTCTCGAGCAGGCACTGGAATTCATAGACAGTGACGAGCTTCTGGAGGTAACTCCGAAGAGTCTTCGTATTCGTAAGCGTCAGCTTGATTCCAGACTCAGAAAGCGCGAGGGAATCAGAAAGAACGGATAATAAGAGCCGGCTGCAGATACAGGCAGGCAGCAGCAAAGAAAAACGAGACGGCCGGAACATTTCCTGCTCAGGGAAATGTTCCGGCCGTCTCGTTTTGTTACCACTTTCGCAGATGACAACAGGAATGAGATGCATCTGGCCACGGATCAGATTTTCTCGTGATTCTCGAATTTTTTCAGAACCTTCTGGATACGGTCTACCGGGTCCAGAAGACTGCTGATGGAAGCGTCGTGATTCAGTGTATCGATCAGAAGCGCTATGTACTTGCTCATATCACAGCTGATATAATATGGCCGCTGCAGAAGCTCCGGTCTCTGGTATACGAGGTTTGTTGTGACAAGCTTTGTGAACACTCCTTTGCGGTAGGCCTCATCAAAGCTGTCGAGTCCGTTCGTGAACAGACCGAAGGTGGCACACATGTAGATGTTCTTCGCCCCGCGCTCCTTGAGCAGAGAGGCAACTTCAATCATGCTGTCTCCGGAGGAGATCATGTCGTCGATGATGATCATGTCCTTGCCCTTTACGTCAGCCCCGAGGAATTCATGGGCGACGATCGGGTTTCTGCCATCGATGATGGTGGAATAATCGCGGCGTTTATAGAACATACCCATATCGACACCGAGGTTATTGGCGATGTAGATTGCTCTCGCCATGCCGCCCTCATCCGGGCTGATGCACATCAGGTGATCGGAATCGATCTTCATGTCAGGTTCCGCGTGGCGGAGAATGTTCTTGATGAACTGGTAGGATGCGGAGATGGTCTCAAATCCGTGAAGCGGGATCGCGTTCTGTACACGAGGGTCGTGAGCATCGAAGGTGATGATATTTTCAACGCCCATTCCGACCAGTTCCTTGAGACCAAGGGCACAATCCAGGGACTCACGGCCGGAACGCTTGTGCTGACGGCTCTCATAGAGGAAAGGCATGATCACGTTGATTCTTCTTGCCTTTCCGCCGATTGCAGCGATCGCCCGCTTAAGATCCTGAAAGTGGTCGTCCGGAGACATGTGATTGACATAGCTGCCGAGCTTATAGGTCAGAGAGTAGTTGCAGACATCAACGAGAAGGTAGATATCGTCTCCGCGGACGGACTCGCCGATGACTCCCTTTGCTTCTCCTGAACCAAATCTGGGAATGTCGCAGGGAATAATATATGAACTTCTCTCGTATCCCTCGACAGCTGATGAGGTCTTGTGATCCGATTCCCGGTCTCTTCTCCACTGCACGAGATAATCATCCACCTTGCTGCCGATCGTTGTACAGCTTTTTAACGGAATGATCCCGAGACGTCCGACCGGAAGGGAGTCATAGTAATTGTCGTTTCTGTTTGCCATATCTGAAATTCCTCCTTAACACTGCAGGTTTCAATTCACATTATTCTGAAGTCTGATTCTGACGCCGGTCCGGACCTTCGGTGGAAAGCCTTTTGCGGATCCGGATGTCCTCTCCGGAAATATGAATCAGACGGTACGAACCCATTATACGTGAAAAAGTACGTTCTGAGAAGGCTTCCCGGACCTTCATAATGGAAAGGTTTGTGGAGATGATCGTTGATTTTTTCTGAAGAATCCGCTCGTTGACGATGAGGAAAAGCTCGGATGTCACAAAATTATTCAGCATTTCCGTGCCGAGATCGTCTATGATCAGAAGATCACAGGCGTACACGGTCTCATACGTCTCCTTCAGATCTTCTTCAGAATGAAATTTGTATCTGCTCATGAGATCAAAGAGATCATATGCCGTCAGATACAGAACACTGCATCCGAGATCCAGAACCCCCTTCGCAATGGCGTGGGAGAGATGTGTTTTTCCGACCCCCACATCGCCGTAGAAGAAAAGATTTTCCGGCGTGCCCCTTCTGTGGTTCTGCCGGAAGTCCCTCACAAAATTTCGGGAAACCGCGAGAGCATTCTCTGCTTCCCAGTAGAAGGATTTCTGATTTACCTTATTAAATGAATCCGTCGGATAGTATTTCAGTGAAAAATTATCAAAGGTATCGGATTCCAGAACATCCTTGAGATTTGAGGCAGAATAGAGCAGATCAATCTCAAGCTGGCGGAAACAGCTGCATTTGCGGTCCCCGACATATCCGGTGTCGTGGCAGAGAGGACAGTCGTACCGTGGCTCCAGGTAGTCCTCAGGATAGCCGTTCGAGAGGAGGAGCGCACGACGCTCCTCGGCAAGATCCTGAATAGCCCGGTCGGTATCGAGATCACTGCCCTTCGGATCACCCAGGAGAAAGAAGGCCTTTCGGACCGATACGGAGGCTACCTCGGCATCGATCTCGGGGAGACGCGGGATCTTCGCGTAGACCTCCGATTTTCGGCGGTCTAGATCGCGACGGCTTTTCAGCTGCTTCTGGCTGTAGATACGCATAATAGCATCATATTGTGAATTGGACAGAGGCATAATCCCTCCTCTCTGTGTCTGGTTCCAGACGCGGATGCAGAGAAAGCCCGGAGATTAGTCCGGTGTTTCCGACTGCTGGTTCAAAAGAAGCTCCTGCTCGAGACGGTCGAAATCGTAGTCCCGCTGATGGAAATTCTCGTTGAAGCGTGTCGAAGATTTTGCGGGCTCTCTTCCCTGACGGGTTTGGGACGGAGCCGCGTTCCCGGATTCGGAAGATGCATGGGATTGGCGATAGGCGGAATCGAGCTTCTGAATATCGTCCGGCGTGTGGACGCCTGCCTTGTTCCAATCGGAGAGAATGCGGTCTGCGTAGGAAAAAGAAGGCTGTCCGGTCTGCCGGATGGTCCGGCTGGCTGCTTCGCGGATCAGATCCATCGGCATTGCGTATTCCTTCAGCCATTTGTCCATCATCTTTATCTCATCGGGAATCGGATTGCGGTTCCGGATGCCGAAGGCACGAAAAATCGCGAAGTACCTGTCCTTCCAGGAACTGGAATATTCCTTCGCGGCCTGTACGGTCGTGAGCTTCTCATCGTTCCATGCGAGCCCGACCTTTTCAATGTAATTCATGTTCCGGCCGCCCCGCGATACGCAGTATTCCACCAGGTAGTCGATCAGATCAACCGGAAAATGAAGAACATCGTAGAAATACAAGATCCGGCGCATATCTGTTGCACTCAGGGGATGACCGATATACTGTTCAGTGAAGAAAAGAATCTGCTGTACATCCTCATTGTCTTTGATTTCCTTTGCACGGGCAGAGGAAATCTGCGCGGGAGCCGTTTTTTTCTCAGGGGGTTCGGGTGCTTTTCTCTCTGAGGGCTCCTCCGGTACATACTGAGTCTTCTGCAGTGAAGGCTGAAGGGGGAGAAGTTCGATCTTCTCAAGCTCCCGTTCTTTCCCCCGGTAAGAGAGATTTAGAAGCCCGGCCTGCTGCCAGTAGCGGAGCGCGCGGAGAACATCCTTTTCCGTGCACGAAAAAACATCTGCAAGGGAGGAGAGCGTAGGATTGAAATCCTGCCGGTGGACACTCCGGAGCAGATACAGATAGATTTTCACAAAGTCCCCATTGGCACGGGGCATATAATAATCGATAAAGTCGTCTGCCAGAAGTGTCATTCCGGCAAGACGACTGTCCTTAATGGTTAACAAACCCATAGTATTTCACCTGCGTCAGTCGATCAGATCCTCTCCGACCTGAACAATATTTCCCGCTCCCATGGTGATCACAAGATCGCCGTCCTTGACATTCGCGCGCAGGAAGTCTTCGATCTCCTCGAAGGACGGAAAATAGTCACAGTCAGTTCCCAGCTTCTGGATCTCTGCCTGAAGATCCCTGGAGGAAACACCGTAGATGTCAAGCTCGCGCGCTGCGTAGATATCCGCGAGCACCACATGATCCGCAATGGAGAGCGCCTCTGCAAACTGCGGAAGCAGTGCCTTTGTCCTTGTGTAGGTGTGGGGCTGGAATACACACCAGATCGTTTCGTGGGGAACACGCTCCGCGGTGTGCAGGGTTGCCTTGATCTCGGTCGGATGATGTGCGTAATCGTCGATGACGGTGGCTCCGCACTTCATTTTGCCCTTGTACTCAAAACGACGGTTCGTGCCGTGAAAGCTCTCGAAGCCATTCTCGATGGTAGCGGCATCGATACCGAGCTCTCTGGCGAGGGCAATGGCGGCAAGTGCGTTGCTGACATTGTGCTGTCCGGGCACCTGTAGCGAGAAATTGCCGATGGGGTTGCCCTTGTACAGAGCACGGAAAGAGGCATTCCCCCGCTTGTCATAGGTCACGAGATCTGCGGTATACTCTCCCTTGTTGCTCATGGAGTAGGTGATGATCTTGCAGGTAAGCCCCTTGGTGATCATCTTGCATGCCGGATCATCGGCATTGATGATCAGCACTCCGTCGTCCGGGAGAAGCTCCGCGAACTTCCGGAAGGAATGACGGATATCGTCCAGATCCTTGAAAAAATCCAGATGATCCGCATCAATGTCGAGGATGATGCTGATCTTCGGGAAGAAACTGAGGAAGCTGTTGGTATATTCGCATGCCTCCATCAGAAATGTATTGTTGCTTCCGATTCTGTAATTGCCTTTGATCAGAGGCAGTATACCGCCGACAGAGATCGTCGGATCCATATCGGCCGCCATGAGAATGTGTGCAGCCATGGAAGTTGTCGTGGTCTTACCATGGGTTCCGGAGACGCAGATCGGAATCTTATAGTTCTTCATCATCTGTCCCAGAAGCTGCGCCCTGGTGAGGAGCGGGATTTTCTTTGCGACTGCAGCGGCATACTCCGGATTGCTCGGATGGATTGCTGCTGTGTATACAACGACATCAATGCCATCGGTAATGTTTTCGGCTGCCTGCTGATAAGCAATTCTGGCACCAGCCGCCTGCAGACGATCGGTCAGCTCTGATTCGTGGGAATCAGAACCGGAAACGACGAAGCCCTCCTTCAGGAGAATTGCGGCAAGTCCGCTCATGCTGATTCCGCCGATGCCGATGAAGTGGACATGTGACGGTTTATCAAAATTTATTTTATACATAGTATGGAAAACTCCTTTTATATGCGAGAGACGCATCCGGGGCAGAATACACCTCAGATCGGTTCTGCTTATATGCGAAAAGTAAGACGCATCCGGCCGCAGAACATCTCACAGATGATTTCTGTATATGTGCAAAAAATGAGAAGCACCCGACCGCAGAATCTCTCAGATTATTTCTGCCGATACAGCGTATCAATTATACCCTTGCGCCCTTAATATTTCAAGCAGACGCCTGAGGTGATAATGACGAATTTCGCACAGCACATACAATACTGATATGCACTGTTTTCGGCAAAAGTTATAAAAAACCGACAAATAGAATTGGAAAATTATTTAAAATGTTCACTTTTGAAAATGACTATGATATAATCTTTTTATCGATATAATCTTTCAAAACAAGAGGTGATTCCATGGTCAAAAAAGAAATGATCGCCATGATCCTGGCCGGAGGACAGGGAAGCAGGCTTGGTGTGCTTACT
>SAMEA3663095__coassemble_1939_pt1 | contig 10433 bp, 10 predicted proteins | sample SAMEA3663095__metabat2_low_PE_027 | metagenome-assembled genome bin SAMEA3663095 (sample SAMEA3663095) | pig gut metagenome | biome: pig gut; feature: pig-associated habitat; material: faeces | place: France | collected 2012 | reverse complement strand
AACTGCCTGATGAACAAGATTTTCTTTTATTTCAACGCCGAAAACGGCATCGGAAAGCTCAAGTGTTCCCACTTCACTGCCTTCCATATTGTAAACAGATACGTTTGCCATCTGTAAGTTCCTCCTTTCTCGTTAGAGATTACTGAACTGTCTTGACAGACTCTTTGATTGTTACAAGAGACTTCTTCGGTCCCGGAACAGAGCCCTTGATAAGAAGCAGATTGTTTTCAGCATCTACCTTTACGACTTCCAGATTCTGAACGGTAACCTTTACATGTCCCATATGTCCGGGCATGTGTTTTCCCTTGAATACCCTTGACGGATCAGAAGAGGTACCGTTGGAACCTGCATGACGATGATATTTGGAACCATGAGCCATGGGTCCTCTGGACTGTCCATGTCTTCTGATGGCACCCTGGAATCCTTTACCTTTGCTGATTGCGGACGCATCAATATGGTCTCCCGCAGCAAAGATATCGGCTTTGATTTCCTGCTTTACTTCGTAGTCTTCCGCGTTGTCAAAACGGAACTCCTGAAGATATCTCTTTACCGGAGTCTCGGCCTTGTCAAACAGACCTTTTTTCGGCTTGTTGACGAGTTTCTCGCGGATATCGCCGAATCCTACCTGTACGGCACTGTAGCCGTCGTTCTCCCGGGTCTTTACCTGTGTGACAACACAGGGGCCTGCCTGAAGAACAGTTACCGGAATAGCCAGACCATTCTCATCGAAGATCTGAGTCATTCCAACTTTTGTAGCCAAAATAGCCTTCTTCATGATAAACCTCATTTCTACAGCGGAGCCTGATTTCTGTTCAAGCTCATGTCAGCCTACAGCGGAGCATCCTGTATGGGGAAGCTCATTATAGAGTTACGTGGTGTTACTTTGTCTTCATCTTGATATCGATGTAGACACCAGCCGGCATTTCAAGACGTGACAGTGCATCAACTGTCTTCTGTGTCGGTGTTATGATATCAATCAGTCTCTTGTGGGTTCTCTGCTCAAACTGCTCACGGGAGTCTTTGTACTTGTGTACGGCTCTCAGGATGGTTACTACTTCCTTCTTGGTTGGAAGCGGAACCGGTCCGCTGACAACTGCTCCGGTTTTCTTCACAGTGTCGATGATTTTTGCGGCAGATGCATCAACCAACTGATGATCATACGCTTTCAGGGTGATTCTCATTACTTGACTTGCCATAAAAAAAGTCGCCTCCTTATCGTACTTTTGATAGCACGGCGGTGGTGACTGTACACATTTCCGGGTGTGTCCTTAAACTGACATCCGGCGTTTCCGCTCTATGGCGGACTTTTCGATTGTACAGTGACGTTTCGCCTGTATCATGACTAGACATTTGCTCCGCATAAGTTACCAGCCGGGAATGCTGCAATCTTATGTTTCATCGCTTTTATGTCACAACAATGATGATTATACGAGCATGTAAGAAAAAATGCAAGAACTTTCTTTTGAAATTTTGTATAAATCTACCTGTGGGATGTCTGCATTTGGAATGCGGATCGTTCTCGGTTTTTCCTGATGAATACAAAAAACAGTCTTACAGTGATTCTGTTATGAAATCACTGTAAGACTGTATAAGGACCGTAGAAAATTCAGTGTCCGTTGTTAGAGACAATCGGAGTAATCAACAAGAGTCACACCGGTGATCTCGTCATCTCTTACCTTCGGATCGAGACCGTCACTGTACGCTTTGGAGAGAAGCTCATCTGCCGTGTGAACCGGCATTGCAAGTTCGATCTCTCCTGTCGGTGCTGTTCCTGTGGCATCGGAATCCGAAGCGGTTTCCTCAACCGGAATATTGATTCTGGATGTTTCCGCTGTGTGATTCAAGGGCTGGCTTTCCAGCGCAGCTTCCAGTGCAGCCTGAACATCCGGGAGAGAATCTGTTCCGAGATCTTTTTCCTCCGGAACTGCGCGCGGAATATCGTATGATGGTTCTGTATCGGAACCGGAAATCTCGGTCATCCCATTCGTGTTGTCGAAAGAGGAGGATGCAGGCTCTTCCTTTGCCGAACCACTTTTTGCCTGCTGCTTTTTCATCTGTGCAGCCTGACGATGTGCTGCGTTTCTGTTTAACTCCGCAGACACATCGGATTCTGCGTCACGCTTCTTCTTACGTGCTGCGAGTGTCTGGTAGAATTCGTCTTCCTCCGGATCCTGGTCTTCCTCATCTTCCTCCATTTCCTCTCCCCTCCGTATGGCCTCGGCTGAGATGAAAAGGAATATGACAAGCGCAAGAACAAGTGCCAGAGCAATGATTCCACCCAGTGACTGTGTGGCGATCATCAGAAATCCAATAAGCGGAACGGTAAACATTACCTTGAGGTATTTCGCTGACACCTGGAAGGTCTGCTCATTCGTGCCATCGCTCACAAGAACTGTCCCGTCTGAGGAACTGTATTTCTCAACCGTGTAGATATTCAGTGAGTCCGTGCCGATTCCCAGAATTTTCTCGCCGGCTGAAATGGAGGAGGAATCGAGTTCCTTCGAGTAAACAGCACTTCCGACGGGAATATTCCCTGTCGTCTGCTGCTGTACAACTCTCATGTCATATCCGGCGAACGGAGGAATAATAAGAGCCGCTCCAGATGCTATAAATAGCGCAAGAATAATTCCCACAATGATCTTAAGTGTTTTTGACATATTGTACTCCCCTTGTAACATGCATACAAAACATGCTTTTTCTGCTCCGTAACGGGATAAAAGGTTGATAGTCCCGTACATACAGCGTAATTATAACCCAACAGAATTTTGAATGCAAGAAATTGTATATTATATAGAAGAAATGTCGGACAGATCATTGAAGTCCGTGCATCATCTATGCTATGCTCATATGGATGAAGCCGCAGGTGCGCGGTATAAGGCCATCCCGCAGCGTGTTACCGCATGGGGCTTATTGTGATCTCTGCGGGACCGCAGATGCGCACAGTGAAAGGCGGTTTTTCGATGATAATGCAGGATGAATATCGTAAATTTCGCTATGTAAATGCTTACAGGATCATCGCGCGGGAAAGGTGCGGAAAAGATCGGGCGCGTTTACACTGATTCCGGAGGTTGCAAATGAATCCGTTGGTCAAAACTATTGAAGATTTATCACTGAACGCCTGGCCGTCGCATCAGATTGAGATCTATGACGGCTGGCTTCTGCGATTTTCCTATTTTTATACACACAGAACAAACTGCGTGGAACAGATCGGCATATCGGAAATTCCGCTGGAAGAGAAGCTCCGATATACCGAAAGTGTTTACCGGAAGTGGGGAACCCCCTGTATCTTCAAGATCTCACCGCTTCTTGACCCCTCGTTTGACTCATTTCTGGATGATAACGGATATGTGAGGGAACACGTAAACTATAACATGGTAATGAACTTTCCGGAACGGATGAATCTGAAGCCGGGCATCCGGGCGGATGTCTCGCGCTTTATTCCTTCCTCCTGGATAGAAGGACTCTTTGCCCTGAAGGGAACGACAAACGTCATGCACCGGCAGGTCGTTCCCTCTATGTACCGCGCAATCCCGAAGGAGACGGTATGCGTTTCGATTCATGACGGTGAATCTATCATCGGAACGGGGCTTGGGATTCTGGACAGAGACTATATCGGGGTCTATGCTATTCATGTCCGCCAGGATTTTCGAAGAAGGGGACTCGCTCGCGCCATTGTGAGCACGATTCTGATGAACGGGAAGGAAATGGGCGCGTCTCACGCATATCTGCAGGTAGTGGAAGGCAACACGGCAGCAATTCGCCTGTATGAGTCTCTTGGATTCCGTTATCTCTATACCGATTCGTTTCGGGTGAAAAAGTTATGCTGACCCTCCGCTGATCAGCAGGATTCATCTGCGTTTTCCGGTCCGCCGATAAAATCATTGATCTGCGCGACCATAAGATCCACCTGATCTGCAGGGATTCCGTGAACACGACAGGCCTGTTCTCATGGACGGCGGCGCCGCAAAAGAGACAGCTCATGCCGTGTCCGGTAAGAATGTTGCTGATCATCGGGTCTACGTTCAGAATTTCAGTAACGGTCATATTCTTATTTATCTTCATTTCTGTCCTCCACAGCCTATGCGGCTTATGATCATGTATAAAGCCAGCTGCTCTATAACTCTCGCAGCTTTTGAACCGCTAATGTTCCTGGTCCACTGGCGGGCAGACTCCCCCCCGAGGGCGAGGAACATGCGACCGGATTTATACAGAAAAACGCCGACGCAGGAGCGCCGGCGTTTTTCGTCATGTGTTATCCGGATTATTCAGCTTCGCTGATTGCTCCGGTCGGGCATGCAGCTTCGCAGGCACCGCAGTCAACGCAGGTATCTGCATCGATTACATAATGCTCATCGCCCTGAGAAATTGCTCCAACCGGGCACTCACCCTCACATGTTCCACAGGATACACAATCATCAGAAATAACACGTGCCATCTTAAAAATCCTCCTTAAATGAAAACTTTAATATCAAATAGAGAACTCGGCGGAACCCATCATCCGCCTTGTCAAGTTGTATTCTATACTATCTTCTCATTTAAAACAAGTACAAAATCAAGAACATCCGATGACCCATCTGACACATATGCTCACACGCTGATGTGCCTGACTGTCCAAATCATGCGAATAAATTTAACCTTTGCGCGGCGGCAATCAGTTTCCATATTGATCCCGCGGCGCCGCATTTTCGAACTTTGTGAAATCCGGCAGCCAGACCAGATTGATTGTTCCGATCGGGCCGTTTCGCTGCTTCGCGATGATTATTTCGCAGATGCCCTTGTTCTCTGAATCTTTATGATAGTAGTCATCCCGGTAAAGGAACATGACGACGTCGGCGTCCTGCTCAATCGCTCCGGATTCCCGGAGGTCCGACAGCATGGGCCGGTGATCCGGGCGGCTCTCAACGGCACGGCTGAGCTGGGAAAGAGCAACGACCGGTACATTTAGTTCACGGGCAAGTGCCTTCAGTGACCGGGAAATATCGGAAATTTCCTGCTGGCGGGAATCGGATTTTCTGACACCGCTTCCGCTCATAAGCTGCAGGTAATCGATCATTACAATATCGAGCCCGTGCTCCAGCTTATATTTTCTGCATTTGGTGCGAAGCTCGCGGACGGTAATACCGGGCGTGTCATCGATGATGAGATTTGACTTGCCGATCACATTCGCGCTCTCGATCAGTTTTTTCCATTCATCGTCCTTCAAATTTCCGTTCCGGATGTTTTGTGATCCGACATGAGATTCCATCGACAGAAGACGGTTCACAAGCTGTTCCTTTGACATCTCGAGAGAAAAAATTGCAACGTGCTTGTCATGACGGAAAGCCATGTACTCTGCGATATTCAGTACAAAGGCTGTTTTTCCCATGGAAGGCCGGGCGGCCACAAGAATGAGATCCGAGTTCTGGAGGCCGGAGGTCTTGTAGTCCAGATCGGTAAAGCCGGTCGCGAGACCGGTGACATTTCCTGTCGTCCGTGATGCCTTTTCTATTGTATTCAGAGCGTTCAGCACAACCTGTTTGATGGGGACAAAATCCGATGCGGTTTTCTGCTGAAACAGCTGAAACATCTTCTTTTCGGACTCGTCCAGGAGCTGCTCTATGGGAAGATCGTCCTGATAGCAGCTGTTTTCCACTTCCTCTGAGGCGCGGATGAGCCGCCGCAGGAGTGCCTTCTCGGCTACGATTCCTGCGTAGTGCCGGATATTTGCGGATGTTGGAACCGCCTTCAGGAGATCTCTCACATATTCCATATCCGAGATCTCCGGGGGAACTTTTTTCTCCCGCAGGCGGTTCTGCAGGGTGACGACATCAACGGCGACGCCCTCGTTATTCAGTTCTACCATTGTGTCAAAAATAATGCCGTACTGCTGCTGGTAAAAATCGGCACCGGTCAATGTCTCCGATGCCGCGGCGATCGCCTCCCGGCTCATAAGCATGGAGCCGATGACCGATTGTTCCGCTTCCTCGCTGTGCGGCAGTATTCTTTTAATTACGGATTCATCCATAAATCGTCACCCATTCTGTTCCAAATCACATATCAGGGAAAAATGCTTACTTCTCTTCTGTTACATTGACGGCAAGCTTTGCGATTACCTGCGGATGGAGGCGGACATCAACCTTAGTGGTCCCAAGCTCTTTCAGCGGTCCGTCCATGGAGATTTTCTTCTTGTCAATCTCATATCCCAACTGGTCTTTTGCGGCGTCCGCGATTTCCTTGGCAGAGATGGAGCCGAAAACCCGTCCGCCTTCTCCGGTGCGGATTTTCAGGGAAATGGATTTCTTTTCGATCTGTTCCTTCAGCTCTTTGGCAGCCTCAAGAGCCTCCGCGGCGAGCTTTTCCGCGTGTTTGTTCTGCAGCTTCAGGGTGTTGAGATTGGCGGGTGTCGCCTCAACGCCCTTCTTCTTCGGAAGCAGCATGTTGCGCGCGTAGCCGTCGCTTACATTTACAAGGTCGCCCTTTTTTCCAAGGGATTTTACGTCTTCAAGTAAAATAACTTTCATCAGATTTCTCCTCCGTCAAGCATGTTGTCCAGAACGTTCTTCAGTCTTGTCTTCGCCTCATCAACAGTCACCCTCGGTATCTGGGCTCCGGCCATGTTCAGATGGCCGCCTCCGCCGAGACGTTCCATGATGATCTGAACATTGACCTCATCAATCGCTCTGGCACTGATATAGACAATATTTTTGTAGCTTGTGAGGACAAACGAGGCCCTCACGTTTTTGATATTCAGCAGCTGGTTTGCAGCCTGAGAACCGACAATTGTCGGACTCTCAACATTTTCACTCGGGCATTCCGCGATTACGAAATGCTCTCGGTAAATCTCTGCGTTGCTGAAGGTCTCTCCCTTTGCGCGGTAATCACCGAGGTCCTCGCGGAACATCTTCCTTACGCGGGTGACATCAGCGCCGCTTCGGCGCAGATAGGCGGCGGCCTCAAAGGTCCGCACGCCGGTCTTCGACATAAAGTTGTCGGTATCCACCATAATTCCGGCATAAAGAGAATCCGCCTCGATATTCTTCAGTTTTACGCCTTCCGCGAAATACTGAAGAATCTCGGCAACCATTTCACAGGTCGAGGATGCATACGGTTCTATATAAGAAAGGACCGCATTTCGGATATAATTGTTCCCCTGACGATGATGATCGAGCACGACAATGGTCTTTGTCTGATGAAGCAGGTCTTCGCATTCGGTGTAATCCGGCTTATTGGTATCCACCACGACGAGAAGGGTATTTTCGTCGACCATTTCCTTTGCGTCATGAATATTCAGGAGCATTTTCGGATCATAATCCGGATTGTCCTCGAATTCCTGAATAAAAGGACTTGTGGAAGAAGTGGGACTGTCGATGACCACATAAGCCTTCTTGTTCAGAGTGCGGCAGGCGCGGTAAATACCGATCGAGGCGCCAAAGGAATCGATGTCCAGCAGCTTGTGGCCCATAACGACGACCTTTTCCTTGCTCTCGATAAATTCCTGAAGCGCGTGCGCCTTTACACGGGCCTTCACGCGTGTGCTCTTCTCTACTGCCTGCGACTTTCCGCCGAAATAGGTAATGCTGTCACCGTCCTTCAGCACGACCTGGTCTCCTCCTCTTCCGAGGGCGAGATCAATCGCCATCCTGGCGCAGTCGGCGTTTCGGTTGTAGGAACCGTTATTGGCGCCGATGCCGATGCTGAGGGTTACGGCCATGTCATTTCCGATATTTACGGTCTTCACATCTTCAAGGATGTTGAATTTCATGGCCTTGAGCTCGCTGAGCGTGCTGCTTCGCATCAGGACGATATATTTGTCCTTTTCATATTTCTTTACGATTCCGTCGAGATCCTGAAAATATTTGTTGATTTTCCGGTCGATCAGAGCCGTCAGAAGGGAACGGCGGACCTCCTCGACACTTTCGAGCGCCTCATCGTAGTTGTCCAGATAGATCATGCCGCAGACCATCGTCTCATCTTCGTATTTCTGGATATACTCGTTCAGCTCCGTATCATCGTACAGAAGAAATGCGTAAATATAGCTGCTTTTTTCCCTGGTCTCCCTGTCAATGAGACCGGAATCGTCGATCAGAGAATCGAGTACAACGCTTTTGATCTGGATTCGATAGTCACGTTTATTGTAAATGATCTCATAATCAGCTTCCTGATCTCTCGCCGGAAACTTGTCCGGGGAAAGGCCGTTGAAGATGCTGGCAATGGATTTGTAGAAATTCTTCCGGCTCTTCCCGGTCAGATCAGCAAAGGCGTCGTTGAACCACAGCAGCCTTCCGTGGTCATCGGTGATGGCATAGGGAAGAGAGAGATCCATCATCAGCTGGCGCTGGATCTGTCCGTACTGGGTGGCAAAGGTGACAAGTTCATTTGTGATCCCTGAACGCTGTCTCGCGTACACAACAGCGACAAAAACCACATAAATTGCGAGCCCGGCACTTGCCAGAAGACCGGCTTTCACATTGATGAAATAGATGGCAATGTTGAAGACGGCCAGAAGAATCAGCAGCACCTGAGGGAAAAACAGAAATCTTCTCAGCTGGCCGGTCATTTTTACTCTGCTCATATTTGATCCTCTTTACATACAGGGGCGGCCAGTGAAGAAGTTCAAAGGCCGCCCTTCCGGAATGCTGGTTTGTAACGATGTCCGATTACTTGAACGGAAGCTCCTCGTCAATTCCGTCCGGAATATTCATGAATCCGTCACCGGCCGCTTCGCTTCCTGCGTCTGAGCCGGCCTGCGGAGCAGCAGGAGCCGCGGATCTGTTGTACTGCTGAGAAGCAGCTGCCGCATTCTGCTGGCTTGCCGCCTTGCTCTCGGCAAATTCCTGCTCTTCCACGACGACGTCTGTCGTATAAACCTTGGTTCCGTCCTGTCTTGTGTAGCTTCCGGTCTGAATCCGGCCGGTGATGGCGATCTTGATTCCCTGATGGAGATACTTCTCCGCGAATTCCGCCTGACGGCCGAAGGCAACACAGCCGATAAAGTCGGCAGTCTGCTCGCTCCCTTCTCTTCTGAACCGCCGGTCTACCGCCAGCGTATATCTCGCGATCGCCTGTGAGTTCTCGCCCTGTGAATAACGAATATCGGGATCTCTTGTTAATCTTCCCATTAGAATGACTTTGTTCATCTCTTTACCTCTTGTTCTGAAAAAATGTGTCTGTACTGTCTGTGATGCCCCGTCACGGGAGCATAACCTGTACTGCGGCAGCATTTCCCGCGAAGGGAAACAGCCTGTATGCCCCGTCATCGCCGGCAACAGATGAGGAGCACGGCCGGAGGCCGTCTGAACATAATATTTCGACCCATTTATTTTAGCATATCTGCTAATTAAAGGGAACACCGGATTCTCTCACAGTTTCCGATGGAAACCGCAGATGTTTCTGGTTTATCGCCTGCATCGGAAGGTAACCTGGATCTAAATGACGCCTGGATCTAAATGGCGTCTGGATCTAAATGATGCCTGGATCTAAATGATGCCTGGACCGGAATTCGGATGGAATCATTGCAAGCGTCAGACAGCAGGGATGTTTATTTACCGGGATCTCTGAGGCCGCGTGTATTTTTCTCTACCATCTTTCGGGGAACCATAATCTGATGCCCGCAGCCCAGGCATTTCAGCCGGAAATCTGCGCCGACCCTGAGAATCTCCCACTCTTCGGAACCGCAGGGATGTTTTTTTCTGAGTCTGACAATCTGACCGACCTTATATTCCATAGTCAAATCCTCCTGTGTCGTGGCCTTCCGTGATCTGTTAAGAACCGCTGCGATCTGTGTTCGCTATACGCTGCGCCTGAACAACAAAACGATGTCCACTGTCTGTCGTGCAGGTGGAAAGGGTCAGGATTTTGCTTTCTGTTGTAAAGGAAAAATCACCGGTATCGATATCTGAAGATGATTTCATCTTATTACACCAGTCCGTGAAGGTGTCGTCTGTTCCCATGAAAAGTGTATATGTCTCATCCGAGATTGCAGCCTTTTTCATGCTGAAGATGCGGTAACAGTAATTTCCGTTTGGAGTCAGCATCCAGATATAGGGATCCTCTGCATATTTTTCCTCCAGATGAGAAAGTGTTCCAAACATAGACCCGTTTTTCATGTTGTGGCCGTAGATGATGGTATTCGGATCGTTGAAATCCGTGCTGTTCTGATACTCTTCAAAGATGGAGCCCGCAAAATTGTCATTCTTTTCAAAGGTCCGGTGCAGATAGAAATCGTTATCTGTGTAATGCGTTACCGGATAGCTCAGTTTGAGCGCGCCGATGTAGATCCAGCCGACAATGTCCTGGTTTATGGATTTCAGAGAATTCCAGTCGACAGAGATCGGTGCCTTGAGCGTTTCCTCTTCCGGGTCACCGGAGACAGAGACTGCGCTCAAACTTTGCACAGCTGTGGAAGCCGAAGATCCGGAGACGCTTTCCCCGCCGTCTCCGCCGGAATCCTGCTG
>SAMEA3663095__coassemble_1903_pt1 | contig 10640 bp, 9 predicted proteins | sample SAMEA3663095__metabat2_low_PE_027 | metagenome-assembled genome bin SAMEA3663095 (sample SAMEA3663095) | pig gut metagenome | biome: pig gut; feature: pig-associated habitat; material: faeces | place: France | collected 2012 | reverse complement strand
TATGACCTGGTCATGGTATTTGATTTTATCTACCTGTTGCTGGTGACAATACATGCGGTCATCAAATCCATACATGCAAAGTCCAGATCGATAAAGAAGGGATATTTCACGATGATTACATTCGTTCTGTTCCCTTTTGCCGCGGGCATTCTGGACAGCATCGTGCCGAACACACCGACAATGGCACCGAGTATCCTCTCAGCGCTGCTGTTGTTCTTTGTCAATGTACAGGAGATGCAGATTTATTCCGATGCGCTGACGGGCCTGAACAACCGCAGACGTTCCGATCAGATTCTTGAGGAATACATTGAGAAAGCAGATGCATCCAATGGCTTCTATCTTTTTATGATTGATGTGAACCGGTTCAAGCTGATCAATGATAAGTACGGACACCTGGAAGGTGACCGCGCACTCCAGACCATAGCATCATCTCTGATACAGGTCTCGGGAAAATATCCGGTATTCCTGTCCCGTTGGGGCGGCGATGAATTTTTGATCATTGGTACGCAGAGTGCGCTGGAGCCGGTCAGCAGCTTTGTGGAACTGCTGCATCAGCAGGTAGAGGAGGATGCAGACAGATTCCACCTTCCATATCGTCTTTCGATCAGCGTCGGATACTCGCTGTGTATGTCTTCTTCAATGCCGCCAAAAGAGCTGACTGCCGCGGCGGACCGCATGCTTTACGAAGACAAGCGCCTCGCGCACCAGAAGGAGTGAACGGAATCAAATTTCGGTCCGCGACAGCAGGACAACCGTCTCCACATGCACGGTCGCGGGGAACAGGTCAACGCAGGCAATTCGCTCCAGCCGGTAGCCATGCGTCAGAAAGACCGGGAGATCTCTGGCAAGGCTCGTGGGTTTGCAGGAAATGTAGATAATCTTGTTGACGCCGTAGGCGATGATTTTGGGCAGGGCTTTTGGGTGAATCCCCTCGCGGGGCGGGTCGAGAATGATGGAGTCGGGCTTGTCCGGAATTTCGTCGAGAACCTTCAGAACATCGCCGGCGAGAAAACGGCAGTTGTCGAGATGATTCAATCGGGCGTTTTCACGGGCTGCCTCCACGGCCTCCTCTACGATCTCCACACCAACGACCTTTTTCGCCACCGGAGCGATGATCTGTGCGATGGTTCCGGTACCGCTGTAGAGGTCGAAGACAGTCTGATTCCCGACATCTCCCAGAAATTCTCTGGCGGTGCTGTAAAGGACCTCCGCGCCTCTGGAGTTTGTCTGGAAAAAGGAAAAAGGAGTGATGCGGAACCGGAGACCGAGAAGCTCCTCGTAGAAATAGTCTCTTCCGTAGAGCAGATCGGTGCGATCGTTACGGATGATATCCGCGACGGAGTCGTTTACGGTATGCAGAACGCCGGTTAGCGTTCCCTCCAGGTCAAGGGCTCTCAGCCTCTCGCACAGGTCCTGAAGAGCTTCCTGCTCCGGATACTGAGAGCTCGTGACAAGATCGACCAGTATCTCACCGGTTATGGATGCGCGTCTTACCAGAAGATGACGCAGATATCCTTCGTGGGAGATCTTATGGAAATACGGCCAGTGCTGCGCCCTGCAGAATTCGAGCACGCAGGAGAGGATGCGGTTGAAATCTTCGTGCACGATCTGGCAGTGATCAGCCGTCAGAATATCGTAGGTGCTGTTCTTCCTGTGAAGACCAAGGGTTAGTTCGCCGTCCTTTTCCATGTCCCCGAAGGCATATTCCATCTTGTTGCGGTAACCTTTTTCTTCGGGACTCGGTTTGACACCCTCGAATACATAGTCCGGGGAGCCGTCGCTCCGGATCTGCCCGCCCTCGGCCAGCGCTCTGCTGATCAGAGACTTGATTTCGCCTTCCTTCAGCGCAAGCTGTTCCGCATAAGGAAGTGTGCGGTAGGTGCAGCCGCCGCAGCGCGGAAACAGACTGCATCCGGGGTCGGCTGTCTCGAGAACGGATGGCTGAAGAACCTCCAGAAGCTGTCCTTCTAAGCGTCCGGCCTTCTTCTTGTTGATGCGGAAGCGTACGGTCTGACCGGGGATGGTGTTCTTGACAATTACCTCACTGTCTTCCCCGGCGACAAGGACGTGTCCTTTGTTCGGGAAGGAAATATGGTCGACAGTGCCCTCGTAGATCTCACCTTTTTTCATAAATAAAATCCTTTCGGTTGTAATACAGGATGAATATGGTAATAACGGATGAATATGGTAATAACGGATGAATATGGTATCAACGGATGAATAATAACGTGGATTGATGATAACGGCTTATGAACGGATAAAAAAATAACTTCTCCTCAAAAAAGCCCCGGCACATCATGTGTCGGAGCTTTGTATTATTTCCGCTCTGTTGCTGTTCTTGTGATTGAATACCGGTTCTTCGGCCGGATATTCGCAGGTCTGAGGCGATCCATTTGGCGGATGCGGTCAGTCTTCGCCGGATTCATCGGAACTCTTTCCGGAGGATTTCTCTTCTTCGTCTTTGTCGTTCTCATCAAAATAGCTGTCAAAATCATCGTCAAAGTCTTCGTCATCGAAATCTTCCAGATAATCCGGTGTGAAGTAGCGGTATACTGCGTATGCAATTCCGCAGACCGCAGCGGTTGCGGCGACGGCTATCGCAATAATTCTGAGCAGAGAACCCTTCTTCATCGTTGTGCTGTTCTTCTTTGCCTGAATGGCATCGATAATTGCCTTGATTGATTCCTTATCCATGATCGGTCACTCCATTTCGCTAGAATTTAATACTGCAGCGGTATCCCCCTCATTCTGCGCTTTAAGATTAACTCTCAATTAACGCTATTATATCATAAGTACGTGCGAAAAAACAAGGAATCAACAGGGAAATACTTGCCGGAGAGGCCGGTGTTTTGTAGAAAACGTATAATTTTTACATAAGCATAATTCGGAGTTTAGGTAAAAATATTGAAATCCCATCTGGTATTGCGGTACAATGAGATATAAATTTTTTCTCGTTGCAGTACAATGGGGGTATGAATCATATCCTGTTGCAGCACAATGGGGTATGAATCATATTCTGTTGAGATGCAGCGAGATAGAACATTTCTTTTGAATGGAGGCTTATTATGAGTACACCTTTTGTTTGGGCACACAGGGGGGCAAGTGGGTATGCTCCGGAGAATACGCTGGAGGCATTCCGACTGGCTGCAGAGATGGGCGCCGATGGCGTGGAACTGGATGTTCAGCTGACCCGTGACAATCAGATTGTCGTATGCCATGACGAAAAGATTGACCGTACCTCTGATGGGGCCGGATGGGTGAAGGATTATACGCTGGAAGAATTGAAGAAGATGAATTTCGACAACGGCAACAAGGCGTATGAGGGAGCCCGGATTCCCACGATGCAGGAGGTTTTTGACGCGCTCCGGGATACCGGTCTTGTGATTAATATCGAGCTGAAGACCGGAATCATTTTTTATAAGGACATTGAAAATGCCATCGTCAAAATGACGCAGGAAAATCACTATGAGGACAGGGTCATTTATTCCTCCTTCAATCATTATTCCGTCATGAAGATCAAGGAACTGGATCCGAGTGCCAGGACCGGATTCTTGTATGCGGACGGAACACTCGACATGCCTTCCTACGCAAAAAATCACGGAGTGGACGCACTTCATCCGGCGCTCTATAATCTTCAGTTCCCGGGATTCATGGAGGAGTGCAGGGAGAAGGACATCGATGTAAATGTCTGGACGGTAAACGATGAGAAGTACATGAAGATGTGCCAGGATGCCGGCGTGAATGCGGTCATTACAAATTATCCGAAGAAGGCGCTGGAGCTGTTCGGGAGGAAATAATCATGGAATTCCTCGGTGAAGATGATTACAGACAGGCAATGGACGGGCCCTGCCGCCGATGGCGGGAGGAGTGCGTGAAGGAGAATTATTTTATCTCCTCCGATGGGACAAAGATCCATTACTATTATGCGATACCGGAAAATGCAACGGCTGTCGTGGTGATGTTTCACGGCTTCTGTGAGTTTTACGGCAAGTATCATGAGATGTCCTGGTATTTTTACAGGCACGGATTCGGATTCTATTTTCCGGAGATGCGTGGACATGGACTGTCCGGTGGAAAACTGAAGGAGAAGGATCTGGTCCATATTGATAATTATGATACGTATGTCTCAGATATGAAGGGATTCTATGATCATGTCGTTTCGGCGGACAGCCATCAAAGGCTTCTGTTTGCCCATTCGATGGGAGGAGCGATCGCGTGTTTGTATCTGGAAAAATATCCGGACGATTTCAGGGGTGCTGTTCTTTCAAGCCCGATGCTGAAGCTGAAGACAAAGGGTTATTCTGAGGCGCAGATACGGGCGATGCGGTTTCTGGTGACGCTGTTCCATATGAAGAAAAAGCTTTCGGCGGGACAGAGCCGTTTCGACGGGGTCAATATTTTTGAACAGTCCAGCTGTCAGTCGCGTTCCCGTTATGATTACATGTTTGAGATGCGGTGTGCGGACGATAACTACCAGACCTACGGAGCAACATTCGGCTGGTCAATTGCCAGTCTGGACGCGACATCGAGACTGATACGTGACGCGCAGAAGATCCGGACACCGCTCGCTGTCTTCATGGCGGGACAGGATCATCTGGTTGATCCTGAGGGATACCGTGATCTCTTCCGGGCACTTCCGCAGACGCACCGCTATGAGTTTCCGACATCGCGGCATGAGATCTTCAATGCAGCGACGGATGTGCGTAAGGACTACTACGAGAAGCTGTTCCAGGAGCTTGACTCCATGAGAAAGGAGTGACACATGCAGTCAGGAAAGCACAGTACAGGATTATCGTCCCAGTTCATGTACGGGGCGGGTGAGTTTTTCAACGGAGGAGCCTTCGTCATCATTAATGCGTTCTTCTCTGTCTTTCTGATCAAGGCGATCGGGATGCCGGCGGCGCTCGCCGGAACGGTTCCCCTGATCGGACATTTCTGGGACGCGGTCACAGACCCGGTCATGGGAAATATCGCGGACCGGACCAGCGCGAAGATGGGCGCCAAGCGTTTCTATATGCTGATCGGTTCCTTTGCGACGGCGCTGACCTTTGCCACGCTGTGGGTACCGTTTCGCACAGACAGACCTGTCACGATGTTCATTTTCTATGTGATTATGTACTGCCTGTTCTCAACCGGATCGACGATCCTGATGGTTCCTTATAACGGGCTTCTGCCGGACATGGTGGATGATTACGACACCAGATCACGTTTCTCCAATGTCCGTATGATCTGGTCCACGCTTGGAGCGATGGTCTGCGGAGTTGCTCCGACGCTTCTGATCACAGATACGACAAAGACAACCATGTATCTTCGCTGCGGCGTTCTCTTCGGACTTCTGTTCCTGGTGACCTGCCTGATCACGGTTGGGGGAACCTGGGAGAATTATCACGCGCCGGTTCGCTCTAAAATGATCAGCAGCTTCGATCATGCGGCAAGCGCATTCCGCAGCCGGTCATTCCGCCTTTTTATTGGAATCTACCTGACGGGGCAGTGCGGCATGGATTTTGTATCCGGGATGGCGGTATACTATGTGGATGACGTTATTAACGGCTATCAGAATCACTATGTCACCTATCTGATGGCGGCTCTGATTGTAGCGCAGCTGATCGGCATGCTGATCTGGGGCCCGGTGATGGCGAAGACCTCCAAGCGTACAACGATCCTGATAGGTGCTCCGATACGTGTCGCCTGCACACTGCTTCTGATACCGTTCTCCTATGAGGGCGCCAGCATTTATCCGATTCTCGCGCTTGCGGTCGGAATCGGAATCGGCAATGCGGCTACGCTCACAAGTATCTTTGCTATCATGGCGGATATGCCTGATGTAGACGAGCTGATCACTTCAATTCACCGCCCCGGCGTGGTATCCGGGATGTCAACCTTTGCCAGAAAGATTTCCTCGGGGCTCTCTGCATGGCTGATCGGTATTCTGCTCACCGCTGTCGGCTACAGTGAGAAGCTGGCAAACGAAGGGGCGAGGCAGTCCGCGTTCACACAGAAGGGAATCGCGGCGATTTTTGTACTCATGCCGGTTATTCTCTGCGTACTCTTATTTGTATTCGGGTATCTTTTCCCGATGACAGAAAAGGAATTCAATATTGTCAAGAAGGAGATCCGCAGACGAAGAGGAGAGGACAGCTCAGAGGCAACGCCGGAGGAGATCCGCGTATGCGAGAAGGTGACGGGAATGCCTTTTGACAAACTCTGGAATATCCGGAACCAGTGGGTCGGGAACAGAGCCCGCGGAAAGGAAGAAAACGGAGATGCCTGAGGTTATGCCGGGCTGTAGCGTGAAACCTCAGATATTCTGTGGTCCGATATTCCGTGGCCAGATATTCCGTGGCCAGATATTCCGTGGCCAGATATTCCGTGGTCAGATATTCTGCGGTCAGATGTTTTGCGCTCGGGTATCCCGCGATCAGATGCTATGCGGTCAGAACAGATATTTCAGAACGGAAAGGGTTATTTATACGTATGACTCAGACCAGATCAAATGCGGAGTTCCGTTATTACGAGATTCCGGCGGGGGAATATATACTGCCGCTTCTCGGCCAGGGCTGGGAGATCAGCTACGGGGTTGATGTGCCGGACGGACTCCTGCATTTTCACAATTATTTAGAGATCGGCTACTGCTATCACGGACGGGGAGAGCTGATCATTTCAGGCAGAAAATACCGCTACGGGGACCAGATGTTTACGGTAATTCCGGCGAATATCCTGCACACGACGAACAGTGATCCCGGGAACATCTGCAAGTGGGAGTTCCTGTTCATCGATATCAACAATTTTATCCGTCATGAGATGCAGAATTTCGGTTTTGATGTACATGAGGTCGTGCGTATCGTGAACCAGAGAGGAACGCTGAAGACTCAGAAGGGGCATCCGCATTTGGCGCGGCTGATCCAATGCATTCTGGAGGAGTGCAGAGACAAAAAAGCCCATTACAGGGAGATCCTGAAGGGATACCTCTGCGCGCTTGTGTTTGAAATCATCCGTCTGAAGGAGGAGCACGAGCAGCTGCAGTACCGGAATGTTGCCTACAACCATTACCTGGAAGCGGTGTTTCGCTATGTCGAGGAGCACTACGCCGAGGAATTGCAGATCCGGGATCTGGCGGCGGTCTGTCAGCTCTCGGAGAGCCATTTCCGGCGTGTTTTATATGAGAGCACAAACATGAGCCCGCTGAACTATTTGAACATGGTCCGCGTCGAGAAGGCGTGTGAGATCCTGAGCAAGGAGGATGTACAGATGGAGAACGCGGGATACAGGGTCGGGTTCAAGACAGCCTCCAGTTTTTTCCGGAACTTCAAGGTGTTTATGGGAATGTCGCCCTACCAGTGGAAGAAGAATGCGGCGACCGGAAATGTGTCCGATCGTCTGCACATCAGCGCAAAGAAGGGATGGCAGGCGAGTGAATGGACGGAGAAGTACAAGGATATCTGGGCCAGACTGCATCAGGATGATGCGGACGAAAAGATCATGCCGGATGAGCTGACCGGCGGAGGTGATAAGGATTATGAATGACAGAAGAGTTCTGGCGGTTCATCGGAGAAGAAAGTCATCGGCGGGGACGTTAAAGACGCTCATGCTTGTTCTGGCGGTTCTGTTCCTGGCTGCCGGAATTTTCCTCTCCAGGGGATTTATGCTGCCCTGCTTTCTTATGGCAGGGCTCTATTTCTTGTTCGGGTTTATGTCCGGCAGGGATTATGAGTATATACTGGATGGAAGAACCTTGCAGATCGATGTGATCTACGGCGGTACCCGCAGGGTCACCCGACAGATGCTGAATCTGGATGATCTGGAGATTGTGGCTCCGCATGATTCGGAGTTTGTGGCAAAGTACCGGAAGGGCGGACCGGAGGGGGATCTTCCGAAATTTGATTACACCTCGTACGAGGATTCTGTGCCCTATTACACGATGATCATCCGGAGGGAAGGAGAGAAGATCAAGCTTCTGCTGGATCTGGACGAGGATTTCCGGAATGCCCTGCGGAGGATTTGTCCGGGAAGAATCAAGGAATGATTGAAATTGCAATTTTTGAGATTGATTTTGTTAACATTATGTGAACGCTAATTGGTAGAATTACCATAGACAAAGGAATTCTACCAATTTTTTTGTGCATAAAGCCGGCACATGTGCACGACGCAATGAAAGAAATGGAGGATAATATGAAAAAAAGACTTGTTTCTGCTCTTGTCATGGGCACAATGATTATCGGAACTCTTGCGGGCTGCGGCAGCAGTTCAACCAGCACATCCGGAGCAAAGGCTACGTCAGATGCAGCGGTGGAATCCGGCTCCGGCGCAGCGGCGACGGCTGATGTCGCCAGTGAAGACGAGAATACGCTTTCTGTATACGCATGGGATAAGAACTTCAACATCCCGGCTCTGGAAGCGGCAGAGAAGGCATATCAGAAGAAAAACCCGGATTTCAAGCTGAACATCATCGAGCAGTCCCAGTCCTCGGATGTAGAGAACGCTATTACTCTTGCGGCTTCTGCCGGTGATTACAGCACTCTGCCCGACATCGTCCTTTTCCAGGATCACTACATCCACAAATTTGTGACCGATTATCCGGACGCATGGCAGGATATCAATGATATCGACATCAAGTGGGATGATTTCTCACAGGAGAAGATTTCCTACTCCACCATCGACGACAAGCATTACGGCGTTCCGGTAGACAACGGAACCGTTATCGCGGCTTACAGAACCGATCTTCTGGAGCAGGCGGGCTACACCATCGACGACCTCAAGGGATGCACCTGGGACAAGTTCGATGAGATCGGCAAGAAGGTCTATGAGACAACCGGAAAATATCTCCTCTGCATGGATGGAGACGGAAACGATCTGCCCTACATGATGATGCAGGCAGAAGGACAGTCCCAGTTCAAGGACGGCAAGGTGAACCTCACAGACAATGAAACCTTCAAGAAGGTGATTGAGACCATCGTTAAGCTCCAGCAGGATAATGTACTGTATCTGGCAAATGACTGGTCCGATTACACCAACCAGGCAATCCAGGGAGATATGGTTGCCGGAGTCATCAACGGAAACTGGATTATCCCGACAATCGAGCAGGTCGCTGACAACAGCGGAAAATGGGAGATCACCACAATGCCGACACTTGAGGGCGGTGACGGATACGCATCCAACGGCGGATCTTCTCTTTATATCACATCGAACTGCCAGAAGAAGGATCTTACAGAGGACTTCCTCGCTTATACCTTCGGCGGCGGAGACGGCGCAACCGAGACCTATGACGATGCACTGACGAACGGCGGCGTTATCACCACTTATGCTCCGGCAAGCAAATCAGATGTGTACAACAAGGGTGTGGCGTTCTTCAATAACACCCCGATCTACTCACAGATCGTTGAGATGGGAACTCATGTACCGGTTGTTGAGCAGTCCGATTTCCACTATCCGACCCGTACGCAGGTTGCTGCGGCAATCCAGAATATTATCGGCGGCGCTGATGTGGATTCTTCACTGAAGGATGCTCAGGATCAGGTTGAATTCCAGATGGAAGACGCTTCCGCTTCTACTTCGAATTAATTCAGTAACGGAAATTTCTACAGGGGCGGCTGCACTGCATTCAGGGAGTGCGGCAGCCCCTGTTTCCGGATACGGATGCAGAAAAAAGGCGGCACAAGGCAGGAGGAAAGCCGCCGGATCAGGAGGTAATTATTTTGAACAAGAAAAAAGGTATGAGTCTTCTCGCAAAGCAGAAAGCAGCCGGATGGGTCTTCCTTCTCCCGGCAACGATTCTGATCTTTGTGATGAGTTTTTATCCGATGGTGCAGGCGTTCGTCATGTCACTGCAGACGGGCTCCTCGGCAAATCTGAAATGGGCAAATCCCATCACCTTTAACTATACCCGCATGTTCAAGGACCAGCTTTTCAAGCGCTCCGTAGGGAATACATTCCTCTATCTGATCATTCAGGTTCCGATTATGCTTGTTCTTGCCGTTCTTCTGGCACAGCTTCTGAACAACAAGAATCTGAAACTGAAGGGATTCTTCCGGACCTGTGTGTTCCTTCCTTGCGCGACCTCACTGGTATCTTACGCGTTGATCTTCAAGTCCCTGTTTGCCACCACTGGTCTTGTGAATACCGTGCTGACAAATCTCGGACTGATTCACGAAAACATCAACTGGCTGGGAACACCGGGAACTGCCCGGTTTGTCATCATACTGGCCCTGATCTGGAGATGGACCGGATACAACATGGTGTTCTATCTGGCAGGACTTCAGAACATTGAGTATTCCGTGTATGAGGCGGCACACATCGACGGCGCAAACGGATGGAAGTCTTTCTGGTACATCACAGTTCCGCTTCTGAAACCGGTTATCGTCATGACATTCATCATGTCCATCAATGGTACCCTCCAGCTTTTCGACGAGTCTGTAAACCTGACAAAGGGAGGCCCGGCAAACACCACTATTACGATGTCCCATTATATCTACAACAACTCCTTTGGACAGGGAGTCGCGAATTTTGGCTATGCCTGCGCCATGTCCTTCTTCGTATTTATTCTGGTCGCGATCCTGGCCGCAATCAATCTGAAAGTAGGTGATACACGTGACTGATCAGACAGCAGCAGTATCTGCAGGTAAAAAAACAAAAAACAAATCGGC
>SAMEA3663095__coassemble_1862_pt1 | contig 10904 bp, 8 predicted proteins | sample SAMEA3663095__metabat2_low_PE_027 | metagenome-assembled genome bin SAMEA3663095 (sample SAMEA3663095) | pig gut metagenome | biome: pig gut; feature: pig-associated habitat; material: faeces | place: France | collected 2012 | reverse complement strand
GGAGCATGCGAAAAAGCTGGTGGACCGGGAGCTGAAGCGTCTGAGAAAATCCTTTGAGCTGGCGAAAGAAGACGGGTACCGGAAGTTTATCATGTTCCTTCATTACCCGCCGACAAATATTCTGGAGGATCGAAGCGGATTTACGGATATGGCGGAAGAATATGGTGCGGAGCAGGTGATTTACGCGCACTGTCATGGGGAGAGCCGGTTCCATGACAGCATACAGGGAGAATATCGCGGGAGGCAGTATCATCTGGTGTCAGGGGATTTTCTGCGGTGGAAGCCGTGGAAGATACTGGATTAGGCCTGAGACCCTGAGACCCGTAGATGAAGGGGCCTCAGGTCAAATTTACGCGAACAGTGAGCCGCAGCCGAATGCGAAGTATTCGTGTGCGGCGAGCGTCGCGATAGCGAGATAAAACTCGCGCAGCGTGTTTTATCTCGTTGCGTCTGTGAGGGGAATTGCAGGGCACAATCCGGTACCGGGTCATCCGGAATAGGCAATGCCGGTGAACATATTTTCAGCGCCGATGCCGTTTACTGTCTGCGGATAAGCGCCGCTATTGTCGACGCGGATGCGGACAATCCGGTTATCGGGTGTGAGGAAATCAACGCTGTCTGTCATATTAGTCCGGTAATACTGGAGCACAGTACCGCCCGGTATTTCCGCCTGGCGGAAGGTCAGATTCTCCGGGGATCCGGACCGGTCGGAAGCAGTGTCGAGGGTGCGTGTTTCGCGCAGCACGATGCCATTCTCCGATACAGGTGCTGCAGTGTACCATGCGCTTCCGGCGACAGGGTTTCCGTCATCGTCAAGCCGGAAGAGATTTGCGCAGACAGTGGTTCCGAGAAGCTGAGATCTCGTGGACAGGAGAAAACGGTCGGGGTTCAGAAGAACATGATAGTAGAGCCCGCATGAATATTCAGCCGTCATGCCGCCATCGTCGGAACTGTCATGTGCAGCAGTATCCGTCGATGACGGATATGTCGAAGATTCGTGATTGGTCGAACCTGTATCATTCACAGAATCTGTATCATCCGGGGTCCAGACCATGTGCGGAGCAACGCCGTCGGATGAGGCGGACGGAAGTTCATAGAGGTGAACAGTTTCCCAGTCGTCTTCCTGATGTGTGTTGATGAGGAGAAAACGTCTCTCGCCGCGCGTGATCAGATAATAATCGGGTGCATAATGGCCAGGGAGCTCAAAGGTTCTGGACTGTCCGTTCACCGAAATCGTTATATTTCTTGCCCCGGCATCATAGCCTTCCTCAGTTGTTGCAGGATCAGACTCAACCTGAAAGCTGCTGAATCCGCGGCCGCTGTCGTCCGTAATGGTCATCGGCACGTATTCCGGAACGGCAACGGCATAGCTGTCGTCCGTCTCCGGTACGAAAGAGGGATCGATGATGCCGGAGAGATCCGCATACCTGACAGAAGGTGTCTGGGCGCCGGATGCATAGGCCGTGATGTCTCCGGCGCTGAACCAGAAGGTGACGCCCTTCGGGTCGAGAGTAAATTGAAGACCGCCATAGCTGTCGGTATTGTTCATGATTTCTCGGATCAGTGAGGCGGTATCTCTTGAATCCGTTGCCGAGAAAAGAATGAGATCCGGGTACTGATCTGTGAGTGCGAAGGCTATGATGTCCGGCAACGCGTTCTTATCCGTGAAGACATCATCGATCTTCAGCTCGTTTCCGGTTGCAGGATCGTAATTGCAACCCCTGAGAATGACACTGCCGTGCGCGCCATGGCTGTAGACATCCGTAAGCGACAGCACACTCAGCACGGATGCGTCCGCACGCTGGACATAGAGCTTCTCGTAATTATGGTAATACGGGTCGCTGCCCTCCGGCGCAGGCTCCTCATCCTCGCTCTGTGCCATGACCCGCAGATCTTCGACCGCGCTGTCTGCCTTTGCTGCAACATCGCGGTTCAGGGTGTCTGCGGCGCGGCTGAGCAAGGATTTCGCCTCTGAGGAGAGATCGTCCGTGCCGGTCAGGGGACCGCTGTAATCGGTCTCGTCAAATGACAGCTGCTGATAGGATGCATCTACCCAGGTCACATCCCCGTCCCAGACACCATTGAAGGTTGTTTCACAGACCAGCTGAAGATCGGAAACGGCCGCAGGGTTTGCAGACTGCCCGGAGACCGAGTCATAGACAGCGGATGGGTCACGGACAGCGGAAGGATCCTTCTCACTGCCACCGGTGGAAGAAGCGGAACAGGAAGACGATGCCGTGAGAGTTTCCGCGGAGGAAGCAGACAGAGCCTGCCGGCTGTCCGTGGAAGAGGCGTGAACAGACTTCATACTTTTCGCGTCTGTGGAACTGCCGGCAGAAATGCCTGCCGGATCCTGCGCCGCGCCGCATCCTCCCATCACAAAGACAGCAGCAAGCATGCCGGATGTTATGACGTAAAACCATCTTCTCATTTCTTTCCCTCCTCCCGATTCAATCGTAAGATGTGCGACAGATTTTTCTTTTCTTTTATTCTATCAGACACTATAGCAATACGAAAGAAGGAAGTACTTTCATAACGCAAAATTTTCACATATCCTGGTGTCCGGTTTGTGAGGCAGAATAGGAATTCATGCCGGTCGGAAGCAGTTTGAGTATTATGCGGTTAAGGTACCCCCGGGATGGTTCGGGACGGGCGTTTCACCGGGGAACCTCCGGTTTCCAGTTCAGGAGACGGTCGCGGAAGGCGGTGTATTTTTTCTCGGGCACCGGCAGAATGGTGCCGTCGGTCATGGTTATTTCGAAGCGCTTCAGGGAACGCACGTACAGCGGGTTGACCAGGTAGCTCACGTGTGCGCGAAGAAGTGAGCCCGAGAAGCCCGACTCATAATACCGGAGCGGCTCAATGGATTTGTAGGTGCCGTCGAGGGCATGGATCAGAGAATGACGTCCGTTGTCCGTGCTTTCAATCCACAGAACCGTAGCGGAGTTGAAAAAGTACGTGATGATGTTGTCACCCTTTCCCATGACGCTTCGGAAGGAGAGCCCCGAATACCCGGTACCGGCGGCATCGATATGAGATTCGGAGGAGGAGCCGGCGTAGACTTTCGGGAGGGCAGAGCGGTTCTGAGCATTGCCGCTTTCAGGTGCCGCTGGCTCCTCCTCAATGATATTGGATATGTGGATCATGTAAACCCGGGGGATCAGTTCCCGGCTTCCGCTGTCAGTCTGCTCCCTCCGGCATCCCCAGGATATATGCAGCCGCTGATGGTGACGGTCAACCTCACCGTTTTCAAAGTAGGTGTAGACGTCATATTCCAGCATGACCTCCAGGACGTTTGTTCCGATGGAGACGCTGTGTTCCGTGATATTTCCCATGGAAAAGGTTGGATGCTGATCCACGGAACGCCATGTGTGGATTATCGTTTCTCTGCCGCGCAGGATCTGGTCCTTCCTGGGACCGAACCACAGCACATCCTCGGCGAGGCAATCAAAGAAGGGTTCGAGATTGTTCTTGTAATATTCGGTGATGATGGATATCGATCGCTGAATCAGTTCCTGTCTTTTCATCCTGGTTCTCCTCCTTTTATGGCGTGAGAGCGGTTCTCTGCTCATCTGTTTTCTGTGACAGCGTTTCGCACGAATCAGTGGAGTGATTTTACCTGAAGGATTTCACAGGTGCCTTATTTTTTTGCGGGGAGCATTCCAAAATCGGTGTCGAGCGATACTTGAACGGAGTATTCCGGGTATCTTTCGGCGGTTTCACTGCGGATTTGATCTCTTACCTGCATGCGGTCGGGCGCGTCAAAGCTCACGACGGTATCGAAGCGGATTTTCTTCTCGTCCGGATCCAGATAGAAGCCGTGTACCTGTTCGACATAGGGATGGCTCAAGGCGTGAGCGGTGATATCCTCGCGGATCCGGATGACTTCAGGATCTGTTGTGTTCTGCGTATAGATACCGATGCCGGTCAGGAATACGCCGTGCTTTTGATATACACGCTGTGTGATTCTGCGTGTGATTTTGTCCAGCTCGACCACCGAGAGAGTATCCGGGATTGCGATATGAACCGAACCGGTGTGACGTCCCGGACCATAATTATTGAGGGACATATCATATGCGCCAAGGACCTGTTCTTCTTCGAGAATCGTTCTTTCCACGTCCTGCGCCAGTTCTTCTTCCATCCTTTCGCCGAGCATGGACGACAGCATATCCCGCACCATGATCAGGCCCCCGAACAGAATGTCCGCCGAAATCACGATGGCAAGCCAGGACTCAATGGAGACATGGAAAACTGTATAAACCAGCATTCCGGCGACGGTTACCAGAGACAGCAGAGAATGCTTGAGCTCGGATTTTCCGGTCTGTGTGAGAGCTCTGGAGTCTGTGTGCTGACCGGTGTGAATATCATGTCGCCCCACAACAATCCGTGCGATCATGCTGATGATAATAATCGAGAAGGAATAAACGGTGAAGCGAGGGCGCGACGGATGCAGGACGGACTGAATGCCGCCCAGAATACCGGTGATTCCTGCATAGGCTGTCAGGCCGGCAATGAGAAGTCCGCTGAGATACTCTACTCTTCCATATCCGAAGGGGTGCTTGCGGTCTGCGGGCTTTCCGGCAAGCCTGGCGCCGAGAACCGTGATGACGGCATTGCTTGCTTCTGTGATATGACTCAGGCCGTCGAGGATCATGGAAACAGATCCGGAAAAGACACCCTCAAGAGCCTCGAGCAGTGCCAGGACGACACTGACAAGGATGGCTGTGCGCCCGACGCGGACGATTTCCCGGGTTCTTGTGTTCTGGTGGGTCATATATGAAAACACTCCATTTCTTTCTCTTATTTTTACTTATCCCAATTAGTTCTTTCCTACTATAGCATCTTAAAAATTATCGCGCTATCTGTTTTTTCGTCAACGAGTTATATCGTAACGCCTTCGATGGCAAAAATGCAGAGCAGGGAGCAATCCGTAGCCAATACGGCATGTAGTGCCCCGCCTGCGGGGCAAAATTCCGCTTTATCTGGTTGAGACATGGTCCCAGAAAATGAAGAATGATGTTGAGCGCGGTAGTGAAATTAATCTTCCGGTGGAAAAACCTTGCTTTCTATAGTATGATAAAAAATGAACGAAGTTGTATATATACTGGAATTTTGCATTCTGAATAAAGGAGGCTTACTGAAATGAGGGTTACAGAGGACATCCGCTACATCGGAGTCAATGACCACAAGATTGACCTTTTCGAGGGGCAGTATAAAGTTCCCCACGGAATGTCTTACAATTCATATGTTATCATGGATGAGAAGATTGCGGTCATGGACACTGTGGATATCAAGTTCACGCATGAGTGGCTGGACAATCTGGCGGAGGTGCTGGGAGAGCGCAAGCCGGATTACCTGATTGTACAGCATATGGAGCCGGATCATTCCGCGAACATCATGAACTTCATGAAGATTTATCCGGACACCGTTATCGTGGCGAATAAGAAGACGTTCGCGATGATGAATCAGTTCTTTGACATGGATCCGTCCATTCGCACGGAAGAAGTGGAAAACGGGGGAACGCTCTGTCTTGGAAAGCACACCCTGACCTTTGTGTTTGCGCCGATGGTGCACTGGCCGGAGGTTATGGTCACCTATGACAGTACGGATAAGGTTCTGTTCTCTGCTGACGGCTTCGGCAAATTCGGTGCTCTCGATGAGGAGGAGCCGTGGGATGATGAAAGCCGCCGCTATTACATTGGCATTGTCGGAAAATACGGCGCGCAGGTTCAGAAGCTTCTGAAGACTGCTGCGACGCTGGACATCCGGATGATCTGCCCGCTTCACGGACCGGTTCTGTCGGAGAATCTGGGATATTATATTGATCTGTATGACAAGTGGTCTTCCTATACACCGGAGGAAGAGGGAATCGTAATTGCATTCACTTCCGTTTATGGACACACCAGAGCCGCGGTGGAGCAGCTGGCCGAGATGCTTCGTGAGGGCGGTGCGCCGAAGGTTGTGGTTCACGATCTGGCGAGAACGGATATGTCTCTTGCCGTTGCGGATGCGTTCCGTTACAGCAAGCTGGTTCTGGCGACGACGACTTACAATGCAGAGCTCTTCCCGTTCATGCGTCAGTTCATTGATCATCTGACCGAGAGAAACTTCCAGAACCGCACGGTTGCCTTTATCGAGAACGGAACCTGGTCTCCGCTTGCGCTGAAGTTGATGAAGGAGAAGCTGGCTGGCTGCAAGAAGATGACATATGTCAATACCAGTGTCACGATCCATTCTGCACTGAAGGCGGACAGCAAGGATGCGCTGAAGAAGATGGCGGAGGAGCTGACGATGGATTATAAGGCTCTGTCTACGGAAAAAGCAGCGAAGAACGATATGACCGCTTTGTTCCGGATCGGATACGGCCTGTATGTAATCACCACCAACGACGGCAAGAAGGATAACGGAATGATCTGCAATACGGTGACGCAGCTGACGGATACGCCGAACCGGATTGCCGTGAATATCAACAAGAGAAACTACACCTATCACGTGATCAAGCAGACTGGAAAGCTGAATGTGAACTGTCTGTCTGTGGAGGCACCGTTCTCCGTTTTTGAGCGTTACGGATTCCAGAGCGGACGGGCTGCCGACAAGTTTGAGGGAGTTGAGGAGTTCCGCTCCGACAATGGACTGCGGATTCTGCCCCGCTATATTAACGCGGTGATGTCTCTGGAAGTGGAGTCTTATGTGGATCTGGATACGCACGGTATGTTCATCTGCACCGTTTCGGAGGCCCGCGTGCTGTCTGACAAGGATACGATGACCTATACCTACTATCAGAAGAATGTAAAGCCGAAGCCGAAGACAGAAGGCAAGAAGGGCTGGGTATGTACCGTCTGCGGCTATGTCTATGAGGGAGAGGAGCTCCCGCCGGATTTCATCTGCCCGATCTGCAAGCACGGAGCTGCGGATTTTGAACCGATCGGATAAATCGAATAATCCGTACGGAAACATAACAGATTGATTCCAGGCAAAAGAGAGGTACAGAATGGAAGAAGTATTCGAATTTTTAAAGAATGCCGGAACCTGGTATCTGGCGACCGTGGATGATGAGGGAAATCCTCAGGTGCGTCCGTTCGGGGCGCAGAATATCTTTGAGGGAAAGCTGTATATTCAGACCGGACTGAAAAAGAACGTGGCGAAGCAGCTGTTGGCGCATCCGCATATCGCAATCAGTGGGATGGCCAAGGGCAAGTGGATCCGCCTGAATGCGGAGGCGGTTTATGACGAGAGGATTGAGGCGCAGCAGGCGATGCTGGACGCAAATCCGGAGCTGAAGGATATGTATGCGGCCGGAGACGGCAATACCGCTGTTTTTTATCTGAAGAACGCAGCCGCGTCGATCTGCAGCTTTACTGAAGATCCGGTAACGGTAACGTTCTGATTTTCATGACAGATGGCAAGGGATTTTATCTATGTCATGGACCTGCTGGGAACGTGCGCCTTTGCGATTTCGGGGGCGATGACGGCGATTCAGCAGGGACTGGATCTCTTCGGTATCATGATTCTGGCTTTGACGACAGCGGCCGGAGGGGGCTTTATCCGTGATCTTACGATCGGGAATCTTCCGCCGGTGGTGTTCCGGGATCCGGTCTATATCATTCTTTCCTTTGCGACTGCAGGCGTTGTCTTCGTCGTGTTAAAGCTTCAGAGGCGACGGCTTCATCTGGAACGGCTGAAGAGCATTTATGAGCAGGCGCTGCTGATCTCGGATACCCTGGGATTGGCAGCGTTTACGATTGATGGTGTCTCGGCGGGACGGTCTCTGACGCAGACTAATCTCTTCCTTTCCGTTTTTCTCGGGGTGGTTACCGGGATCGGGGGGGGAATACTCCGGGATCTGTTTGCGGGAAAAAAACCCTATGTCTTTGTGCGGCATGTATATGCGCTGGCTTCTGTAGCCGGTGCTGTGGCTGCCTATCTTCTTCCGCGCTGGATCGATTTCAGCATGGCGATGATGATCAGCTTCGGGATTATTGTACTGCTTCGCTACCTGGCGGCACATTTTCGTTGGGACCTTCCGAGAATTTCCGGGTGAGGAAGCGCCCGGGACGGCATGACCGTGTGAATTTGCAGTGCCGCAGATAGAGGATATGTGACTGGGGTGAGGAAGCGGACAGAATGGCATGGCCGTGTGAATTTGCAGCGCCACAGATAGAGCATATGAGACCGGAGCGAGGAAGCGGCATGGCGGCAATGTAATAACGTAATGTAGATGGAATTTTCTGAGGAAAGATTTTTCTGCAGAACAGATTTTTCCGCAGAACAGATTTTCAGGGCATCGAAGGAGCGGGACTCAGAGATGACAGAGATGATGTATGGGGACATTCCCGGTATAAATAAGAAGGTGTCGAGGATTTTTTTTGGAACAGCCGGTGATACCTTTTTGAAAGGGCTGGACAATAACGCGCTTCTCGACGCGGTTTTTGACGCGGGAGTGAATGCTTTTGATACGGCGCGGCAGTATATGGATTCGGAGAAATCTCTGGGAAAATGGATTTCCGACAGAGGAAATCGTGACCGGATTGTTCTTCTGAGCAAGTGCGGGCATCCCGGCCCGGGCGGAAGGAAGAGGATCAGCGAGAGGGAGATCCGGAAGGATTTTGAGAAATCAAGCCGGTATCTCTGTACGGATTATATTGATATCTACCTGCTGCACCGGGACGATCCGGATGTGGAGGCCGGCGTGATTGTGGAGATCATGAACGGCTTGAAGGCGGAAGGGAAGATCGGAGTTTTCGGAGGATCGAACTGGACGCACCGGAGAATAGAGGAAGCGAATGAGTACGCTTATAAGCATGGCCTGGTTCCGTTTTCTGTCTCCAGCCCGAATTTTGGGCTGGCAGATCAGGTGGCGGATCCGTGGGGCGGCGGTTGCGTTACGATTTCCGGTCCGTCAAATGAGGAGGCGCGAAGCTGGTACCGCAGAACACAGATGCCTGTCATCGCGTATTCCAGCCTTGGACGCGGTCTTTTCTCGGGAAGGGTACATGCGGACGCGCCGGAGAAGGCGGGGGAAATTATGGATACGGTGGCGATGAAGGGTTACTGGTGTCCGGATAACCTGGAGCGGCTCCGCAGATGCGAGAAGCTGGCGGAGAGAAAGCACTGCACCGTGCCTCAGATTGCGATGGCCTGGATCTTCCGGCAGAAGATCAATGCCTTTGCCGTAGTAAGCACCCGTAAAATATCGAGAATGCAGGAGAACATAGAAGCGCTTCACATCGATCTCACGGAGGATGAGGTTCTGTACCTGGATCTGAGACGTAAGGATGGCTGATCCCTTGTGATGCTTCTAAACAGCGCGACAAACGGGGTTTGCTGCAGATCGTTCCGTGAGGATCCGGTTTGGGCTGCAATTTTCAAAATACAAAAGCTATATCAGATACAGACCGCCTGATAAAATATAAAAATTTATTCAGATACAGACCGCCTGCGTTGAGCGGATCAGGTGATGGGAGAAGAAGCAAGTCTGTTACCGCCGTATGTAATGAAACATCGGGAATGTTTTGTGCGGTTTGGGTGATGGAGGATGAGAGGGATAGAAAATGCGTGGACCAAAGCCACTGAGCACAGTAACAATTGATCCGGAGGAAATCCGGGCGGACCGCAGGAAGAGCAGGAGGTTTGATCAGTGCGGTCTGGGAGAGAAGGCGATTTACGTCGGAGGATGGCTGACCCCGAGAAGGTTTTATGTGCCGTATTCTCAGGTGACCCATGTGTTCAAAAGAGTGGCGGTCAGCAAGGGCAGTGGGAAGGCGTTTCTCACGCCGATTCTGTATCTCGTAGTCCGTTACGATGATGGAAAGGAGAAGCAGTGCAGTTTCCGGTACCTGAATGAAGCCGATGAGATGCTCACGGAGCTGGAACGAACCCACCCGGAGATTTCTCTGAAAAAGCCCGGAAGTGAGGCGGCAGATAGGGAAAAGGAGGAGAGACGTCGGAGGCTGGATTCGGTCGTTCTGGAGGGAGAAGCGGCACGTGCGGCGCGGAAGCTGGAAAACGCGAAGGAAATTCTGAATAAGAGACCGGCGCTTTACAAGGAGCTGATCGCAAGAGCCAGGATCAAGAGAAGCTGTGATCTGATCCGTCCGGGCTGGCAGGCCCTGGCTGCGGTGATCCTTGCCGCGGGCATCTGCTGCATTGTGGGTTCCCTGGCCGGTCTTCGTGCCGGGCTCCCGAAAATGACCGCAATCATGCTGATTCTGATCGGCGCGGCAGCGGTTCTGATGATGGTGAACAGCAGAATCCTTCCCACGCCGGGCAGGAACCGGAGATCGGCGGAACGGGCGTGGGAAAAGGCACTTGACCATATGCAGCATCACATCAACAGCTATCCGGGTTTTCCGCTTCCTGCCTGCTATTGCCATCCGGCTGTCTGTGACCGGATGATCCGCATCCTGAAGGAAGAGCGGGCTGCTGATCTGGACGGCGCTCTGGCGGTTCTGAAGGAGGACCTGAAGCAGATGGATCACACCGTACAGCTGGACAGACAGGACTACGAAGAGGTCGTGCAGATCAAGCCTCTTTTCCTTGTCAGCAATTACCGGTGAGAGTACGGTGATTTCGGCAAGTGATTTTTCGATGATTTTCTGACCGGCGGGATCGCCGGTGCGGTACAGCGATATAGGTAAATATAAGGATGTTTGCATTGTGCAGCCCCGGGGACGATTGTGTGTGATTAATCGTTTTCGGGGCTGATTGTATGCAAATTATTGCAGAGAAAAACGTTTTCGAAACAAAATAATTTTTTAAGTGACGAGAACAACAATAAAAATTTCGGCGTTTTCGTGGGTTCTGCCATCAAGACCAAAAAATCAGCAGAAATAACTTGGTTCAGACAAAAAAATTATCGAAAATAAAAAAACTATAAAAAAATGATTATTTTTTGATGAAAAGCA
>SAMEA3663095__coassemble_1798_pt1 | contig 11323 bp, 14 predicted proteins | sample SAMEA3663095__metabat2_low_PE_027 | metagenome-assembled genome bin SAMEA3663095 (sample SAMEA3663095) | pig gut metagenome | biome: pig gut; feature: pig-associated habitat; material: faeces | place: France | collected 2012 | reverse complement strand
ATGAAAACAGCTCCATCGGTACATTAAAATACGACTCTAATAAAGTAGGAGCCATGATGCCGATTGATCTGACAAAAGCGCATATGAGAACCTTTGATACGTATCAACCAGGCAAGGGCTTTGGACATACACAGACACAGTTTAGTGCATACGTTGAAAACGGTCTTGAGATCAGGGTTATCAATGGACATAGTGACAATGGAGGAGGCGGAGGAAAGGTAGACGGACAGGTTGTACGTTATAAACATAATGAAGATTGGCAGGCAACGTACAACGTAAACCTTTTCAAATTTGATTCCGAAACCGGAAAACCAATTGAAGGATCGAGATGGGATATACTCGAAAAATTTGATGCGTCGCAGCTTGATAATACAGATCTTGATAGAACAAAGGATGCACCTGGATCTTATACAAGCACAGCCGGCAGCTTAAACAGCACGGAGTGGGGTGACGATACGATCGCAGATAACTTTTCTGGAGATACCGGCGTCAACACATCGGATGCAAATAAGTATAACTGGGCAAATGACAGCGGCACACAGTTTGAAACGTGGGATGACCCGCATGATGACCCATGTAAGCGTGATAAAAACGTCACAGGAGCAGATGGTAAGTCGTCTGTTTCTGCACCATCAAGGATCGTACCGGAGCCGGTAACGCTTGCACCGGTCTCATCAAGATCCACGTTCATTCCAGTCGGGACTTCCATGTAGAGTGAAAAAGACTGAAGCGCACCGCTGTTATCACCCTGTATATTACCAGAGGCTTTTAAGGTCGTACTGTATCCGGTTTTTGCTGTTCCAGACATAGAAGAAATATAGGCAGACGAATTTAGAACCGTTGTCGGATTCCGAAGCCACACGTTTGCATACTCTCTAAAGAGATATTCTTTATAAGTATTGATATCTCTTTCCGCAAGCTCAGTTCCATAATTCTCTTCATAATCTGTCGCCTGCATTGAAAAATCATTTACTTCATATCCGTCATCATCAACATAAAGAGGGCGAAGGTAAGAAAAGTTTGCAACCTTTCCGTCACGGTTTACCTGTTTTTCAATTTCCTTTTCACGCTCTTCGTTCCAGTCAACGTGGAAACGGACACCAATACGTATATCATCGATTGCATAGCTTCCAACAATACCATTTACGCGCACGAAAACAGCCTTTACCCCTTACGATATTCTGCAAGCTTAATATTTCCAAGACGTTCCGGTCTTGCAACGGATAATGAAGAAACCGCTTCATCAATACTGCTTTTCGTAGCATTGCTTTCTGTAGCAACCAAAGATGTCGCGGCCTTATCTCTAAGATCTACACCAGCACACGCAGTAATCGTTGCAGAAGCAATGCAAACTGCAGCGAGATATACTAAACCATTCTTCTCTCTCATATAGAAAGCCTCACTTTTTTATAATTTTTCTATTATATGGGCTGAAAACAGCAAAATCTGCGAATTATGCAAAAAAATAGCGCACAAAACTGTGCGCTACTTGAGAAATGAAATGGAAGGAAAATATTTGATTACTGCCTTTGCTTCAATGTTTTTTCTTTCGATATATGGATTTTCCCAATATCGTGAGTCTCCGGAATTATTCCGATTATCGCCAAGAAAGAAATATTCCCCATCGGGAATATCATATGTAAAATCCCCTGTATAATTCATCTTTTCTTTGAGATACGACTCATTCAGCTCTTCGCCATTTACAAACACTTTGCCTCCATTCATCGGATCGCCAGCAATCTCGATGTGATCTCCAGGCATTCCGATGAGACGCTTTACGTAATGAAGTGTTTTTGCGTGCTGAAGAGATGCTCCGCAATTCGAACAAGTATCCGTATCGATACCTTCGACATGCGCACCGCATGTACCGCAGATGCGACCGAATTTAAAGATCGTGATATCGCCACGTTCAGGTTCACCAAGCACAGAATAGCTGAGTCTTGAACCGATCACGTAGTCCCCGGCCATGATGGTATTTTCCATAGAGCTTGTCGGAACGACCGCATTTGCAATGATCACGTTATTTAAAATCAGTGCGATAATAAATGCAGGAATGAGCACATTCAAAACTTCTTTTAAAAATTTAAACATCTTTTTCACTTTGTCACCACTCTTCTCCATACTTATTTGGATTCCAGATAAGATCTTCGATTTCCTTTCGTTCCGCCTTGTGCTTTTCATTTAAAACGGCGGTTCCAGCAGATACGCCGATTACCTTAATAATTCCCTTTGCGATTTCTGTACAGATCCCTGTAATAAAATATAAAAGATATCCCATAAACTTACCGTCCTTCTATCCTCATCCGCAAGTTAATTTTTTATCCTTGCGGATATCTTTCTTTTTTCTATCTGTAAACATTATACATCGCTCACGGATATGGCGTAAACACTGCTTCTTTTTGCAGATAAGGAAATTCATTTTTTTCAGATAAAAAAAGACCACCGCCAAAAATAGCGGTGGTCAGCATAAAGGAGATCTTTTTTATTGCCTTTTAATACAGCGACTAATCAGTTTTTCCATATCTGAATAGTCACATAAAAATGATTTCTGGCTTGCGTGAACCATTTCGTTTTCTGAAATTTCTTCAAAATAAATCACATATCCATTTTTCAAAGCCAATGATCTAATAAACTCTCTTTGACTTCGACCATTTCCTTTTCTCCGTATTTGCTGAGTACGACTCTACCTTGTTCTCTGGTTCTTGGAATGTCAATGACACGCTGGTTTGAAGAACCTCTGAATCTCAGAGTAATATCTTTCTTCTTCCAGTCAAACTCCCCATCAACAAGTACGTCGGTCATTGCAAGGATGGCATCGGTATCTTCACCGTGGCATCTCTTGTTGTTCGGGTCTGAGAGTTCCTCATAAGTGTAACCGGAATAGATCCAGATGTTCTTATCAGGAAGTTCCTTCTTGATTCTCTCAATGAACGGACGCAGCACTTTCTGATTCACAATCTCCATTGGTTCGCCACCAAGGAAAGTAAATCCATCAATATAAGAGCTATTGCTTTCCTCAATCAATGTATCCTGCACATGCTGATCGAATTCTTTTCCATAATTGAAGTCCCAGGCCATTTCATTAAAGCAGTCCTTGCAATGATGTGTGCATCCTGAAACGAACAGGCTGGTACGGCATCCGGGACCATTTGCGATATCGCACATGAATACTTGGGCGTAGTTCATATTGCATCCTCCAATTTATCAAAGGCTGGTTCTTGGAAACCAGCCCCCGAATGTTTCCTATTTACTTTTGTCACAAAAGTTTTGACACATTTGACACGCCATGTGTTGCGTCAAAGCATCGGAAACCCTTGTATTTACAGGGCTGACGGCTTCTGTGTGCCATCATCGATTGACACACTACTTCGAGTAGACAGGTGGAGCACGCGATCGCGTATCTCTTGCGTCCTCCCTTGTGACCACCACTGTCTTCCGATGTACCCGCAGGTACGTCTCGCAACACTCATCTTTGACTGATCACGATTACCGCAATTTGGGCATTCCCAGACAAGCTTATGATGATCATCTTCTACAATCTTAATTTCTCCATCGTATCCGCAGACTTCGCAATAATCAGACTTCGTATTAAGTTCCGCATACATGATATTATCATAGATAACTTTCTTTCATTTGCAACAGAAATTTCAAGAAATGATGTTTCCCTGATGGCAACCCCAAGTGAAGCATCCGCTACAGCTGGAGAGACTGCATTTACAGAGAAAAATGTGCTTTATCAGACATTTGATCAATCAGACGATCCGATGGAACACCTGGAAAACCCGGTCATTTTAAACGGCGCCCCTTACAATGTAACATCCGTATCGGAGCCAAAATATGTCCGGAAGGATTCTATAAAGCAGGACATCATCACCTACACATCGGAAGTGTGGACAGGAGATGGAGAAGAGCAGAAACCAAAGGAAGAACTTGAAGAAAACGGAAAAACCTATTATCTGAAAACAATTTCAAAAGAAGCCGTAAAGTCAGAAGAACGAACGGTCAATAAGGATGCCACGATCGTGTATACAGGCATAGAAGATGGCGTCCACGTACCAAGCGAACGAAAAATTTCATTTAAGGATGAAGATACAAAGCAGGAAGTGAACGCAAATCTTCCTCTTAAAAGTGAAATCGTCACAAAGGAATACTGGTCAGATGATTTTGAATTCCCGATCACGATTTCAGGCTATAACGCAAATGCATACATGCTTGGCGACAAGGAGATTCCTGCGGATGCAGATCTTATCAATTATGCAAGCGATTTCTTAAAGGTCCTTTCCTTGAATCCGGATAAGTATGAGATCACCTCAATTACTTGGGACGGTGGCCAATACGAGGAAGAGGGACTTATTAAAAGAAAGGCCATTGGAAAGGGAAAGAAGCTTGTACAGGATATTTCTGCAGTCTACAATGGAGAAGTAACGCTTCCGGAAACAGAAGGCTATATCTGGAAGTGCGAATATGCGGAGAAGATCCCGGAATCGCAGCAGACCGTTTACACAATGGCGGTAGATGTAAGCTACGAGCAGGCAAACGCAGTCGCCACAAAAACAAGCTTCTTAGATAAGCTTGCAGCGATGGCACTTGGCGTTATCACTGCTGTGTACACTGCACTCGCTACATCCTTTAAAGAGCATCCGGTCGCAACGAGTATTCCGTTTGTCGTATTTGCAGGACTCATCGCCTTCCTTATCACGAGAAAGGTACGGAATCGCTGCATGTACGATAAAATGATAAAGTGCCCATATAAGAAGCACGGAACAGAAAATTGTAAAACCTGTCAATACTTTTATAAGAGAGGTGTAGCATCGGAAGATAAGAAGGGCTTCGAGAAATTTAAAGAAGAAAAATGACAAAAATGCCGGGTAAGATAGCGATTCTTATCCGGTGTTTTTATATATATATTTTTCCTTCCTCTTTCTTTTTTACTAAAACTACGCAGATCAATGAGAGCTTATCGTATCCTTATTTAAGATACATACGTACTCAAAGTTACCAAGTGAATATTGCTAAAAATCAAATCGTTGCAAAAAGAATATCGCAAGATACAATGCCAGATTTATCCATTGCGATACTTGTATTTGATGGTGTGCAATCGTCCATAAGTCACACAAGTATAGATGAAATATATCCCGGCTGGTATCGCGATGGGTATCGAAAAGAACACGAAGCCGATCACGGATGCGATGCATGACATCACTGACATGACGGAAAACGCATTCGGGATGAACTCCAGTGCATTCGGTACTGGTTACAATGCTTATGCTCCGGCGTATGCGGGCGCAGCAGGGACCACCATCAATGTATACGGAGCGGAAGGCCAGAGCACAAGGGAAATCGCTTATCAGGTGGCCGACATCATTAACTCAGATGTACGAAGAAAGGGAAGTGTATGGTCGTAAAACATTATTTTTCAATCGATGGCGTACCGTGCACGAACTTCGGCTTTTTCGTATCAAACACGAATCAGTTCGATACGCCTGAGCGTGATGTCTCTGTCGTTGAGGTGCCAGGCCGAAACGGAACACTGAGCATCGATAACGGAAGATTTAAGAACATTACGCGAGAGTACGATGTATACGTACAGGGCGACATTCGAACGAGTATCCGTGAATTATCCGCATTCATGTCCTCCAAGAGAGGATACCGGCGCATCGAGGATACATTCGACGAACAGACCTATATGCTGGCGCGTGCCTCGAGTGGCATCAAGGTCACAGACAGCGACCGAAAAGGCGCGGCGTTCACGATCTCATTTGATTGTGATCCGCGCCGGTTCTATAAGAGCGGTGAAAACATCATCACGCTTGAAAAGAGCGGGACGATCTTCAACCCGACTTATTTTAGTTCCAAGCCTCTGATCAGAGTATACGGAACCGGAACGATCACAATCAACGGCGTAGCGATCAAGGTCAATAAAGCGGACATCTATACCGACATTGATTGCGAGCGTATGGACTGCTACAAGTCCGGCGTGAACTGTAACGGTAATGTGACACTGACAGATGGCAAGTTTCCCGAGCTTCCGCACGGAGCGAGTGGCATCGTTCTGAGCGGAATCACTCGAGCTGATATAACCCCGAGGTGGTTCACGATATGATTCCTATTTTGTTTAAATCAGACGCGACGGATTTCACCACGAACGGCATCGGCAGACTCACGGACGCGATCAGGTGCACGGTGACAGAAGAGCGCAATGGCCAGTACGAACTTGAAATGCAGTATCCGATGGATGGCCAGTATTACAGTGAGATCAGAACATCGAGCATCATCGCGGCGGTTCCGTATGATGGTGCGAAGATCCAGGCGTTTCAGGTCTATAAGATCTCGAGAGTGCTCGGAGGACGGGTAACGATCAACGCCCAGCACATCAGTTACCGGCTGAACTGGATTCCGGTCATGCCGTTCAGTGCGTCAAGTCTCGCGGACACACTGGAGAAGATCAAGGCAAATTCAGCGGAGAACAATCCGTTTACGTTCGAGGCCGATTTCACTTCTACGGTCTCATGTGGCTTCACGATTCCGACAGGATGCAAGACGGTTCTCGGCGGTGTGGATGGTTCAGTCCTCGACACCTACGGCGGGGAATATGAATGGGATAACTTCACGGTCAAGCTGCACAGAAACCGCGGAAGCGAGAAGCCGATCACGCTGCTGTATGGGAAGAACATCACCGATCTGACACAGGAAGAGGTGATTTCGAATACCTATACCGGCGTTTGTCCGTACTGGTCAGCGACAGATAACAATATTACGGTGACACTGCCGGAGAAGGTTATCAGTGTGGAGGAAGCGAGAAATTTTCCATTCCACAGAACGAAGGTCGTTGATTTTAGTGGACAGTTCGATGCGCAGCCGACCATCGAGCAGCTGCGTGAGGCGACGACGGAATACATCGAGGCGAATAACATCGGTGTGCCGGATGTCAGCATCGATGTCAGCTTCATCAATCTCGCCGGTACCGATGGCTATGAGGATGCCGCTCCACTGGAGACCGTTCAGCTCGGCGATACGATCTCGGTTTATTTCGAGAAGCTCGGCGTGCAGACACGCGCGAAGGTCATCGGCTACGAGTACAACGTACTGACCGAAAAGTATGAGAATGTAAGCATTGGCACCTCGAGGAGTACGCTGGCCAGCACCATCGTCGAGCAGGGCAAGGCATCCGAGGAGATGGCGCGGAATGCCGTCAACACGGCGAACAAGGCGACGGAATGGCTCACGAACGGCAAGGGCTATGTGATGGCCGTCAAGAATAAAGACGGTAGTTGGAAAGAATTGCTTTTCCTCGACCAGCCGACCACGGCAGCAGCTACGAAGGTTTTACGCATCAACGAGAACGGCATCGGGTTTGCTGGCGGCCCTGCCGGCACGTTCGATTCATGGGTATATCACCAGGCGTGGACGCTGGACGGTGAATTCACGACAGGCGGAAATAATAATTCCCTCGGCAGTATCCATGTGCTGGATAATACTGGGCATGAAATTGTCAGCATCGATAATACGGGCATCGTGTGCACGACATACGAGGGAGACACCGAAAAATATAAAGTGAGCATGAACAGCGATGCCGGTGTAATCGTAGAGTCTGCAGCAGATGGGCAGTATTCACAGCTCGCCCAGGATGGCCTGATTGTAGTTACACATGATTCTGAGTTTAATGAGACGGCCACACTCGGCAGTGGTTCCCTTATTCTTTACGATAAAAATGATCCGAATGTACAGAGCTTCATAACAACTAAGTTCGTTGAAGTGAGCGACTCATCAAACACAACACAGGTACAGCCGGATGGCATATACACAAATGGCGTAAAGCTTGAAACCAGCACGAACGGCTGGAGCGGATACTTTACCACGCACGATTACCCGACAGGTAAGCTGCAGCTTACATTCGAGAACGGTGTTTTGATCGATGTTGATGATGGTTCATAAAGGAGCGATATGGTTACACAGACAATAAACTTAAATCTGATTCCGGGCGGAGTTCCTCCGGTGATCCATGTGAATCAGTACGACATCGGAAACGCTGCGCTGATTCTGAAGCTCCATAACGGTTTTTCAGAGTTTACGGTACCGGCATCCGCATCCGTTACACTGGTAGGTACGAAGCCGGATAATACTGGATTCGTTTATGCAGCGGAATCGGTCAGCGGTAGCCTGGCCACCGTGAACGTGACCCAGCAGATGACTGCGCTGGCCGGCGATGTGATGTGCGAGCTTCGGATACGAAACGAGGGAACCGGCGCGAGCAGCGATGAGACTGGCCACAGCGATCACGAGAATATCGGAACCATAAACTTCATTCTCCGCGTCGAAAGGGCAGCATTGTCTGACGATACGGTGATTTCGAAGACGGATATCCCGCTGATCGAGCAGGCCATCGATGTTTCGAAGAACTTCATGGGCTATGTTCAGGAGACGCGGGACAATGCAGCAACCTCGACGACGATGGCGAAGACCGCCGTCAATGCGATGGATGCAGCAGCTGAGAGCGAGAAGAATGCGAAGGTCTATAACGACAACGTGGTGCAGCTGACCGATGGCATCAGTAAGGCAACAGGCGCGGCCAACACGGCAGCAGAGAACGCGAACAATGTCGCGAAGGCTATACAGAGCAAGCTGGACAAGGGCGAGTTCGTCGGGCCGCAGGGTCCGAAAGGCGACACCGGAGAATCCGGTATCGTGACACAGGCGTCCGGCATGGTGACATTCGCGTACGATCCGGCAGACGGACACCTCTATGCATACTCAAGTGAGGATGTAGCAGGATCGTATCAGTACGATGAAACTGACGGACATTTATATTATGTGACGGAGGGATAAAGATGAAAACAGATTTAGGCTATATCAGAGGCGCACAGGGCGAAGTAGGCCCACAGGGTGAGACTGGTGCGCAGGGCCCTGCAGCTACAATTGAAGTTGGTTCAGTAACGACATCTGCATACGGAACACCGGCGAATGTTGTGAATTCCGGAACAGAAAACGCTGCTAGATTTGATTTCACTATTCCCCAGGGTCCGCCAGGTGAAACAGTCGCAGACGTTTCGGAGCTCACCGCGAACTTCATCACCGAGAGCGCTGAATCCTATCCGACCTATACAACCACTGAGAAGATGAAGGTGATTCTGGGTAAGATCAAGAAGTATCTCGCGGATCTGAAGAGCAAAGCAGAATCCATCGCCTCGAAGATCACCGAAGCGGAGAAAAATATCACGAACATTCAAACGGATGTGGGTGGAATCACTACAGCTCTGACGGGTAAGCTCGATAAAACCGATGTGATCGCAAATCTGACTGCTAAACCTCGGGCAAGGCCCTCGACGCCACCCAGGGCAAGGCTTTACAGGATCAGATTACTCAGTTAAATAGTGATATTGGGGAAATGCTGAATTTTAAGGAAATAGCGCAAAGTATAAAACCGTCAAAAAACTTATCAATAAAGGTACCAAAAAACATAAAGTTTATCTATTTTTTGATACTTTATGACAATGGCGAAAAGTTTGATGCAAAAATATTAAGACGTAGTGATGTGGATAATCGTATCATTACATTTTCATATTTCTTTTCGACGTCATATAATTTCTCGGAACTTATCGTATTAAAAAACGGAATGATAACAGAGTTTATCGCTGCAATGAACGGAAACGAAATAAGTCAAGGCGCTGAATTGTATGTTTTATGTTCAGAATGATTATTTAAGCGGCACAAAATAGATTCCATTATTTTCTACTGATAAAAAAAGATAAAAAACAATATGATCGCCTTTTGATACTGGAAAACTAATCGAAACATTATTTCCTTCAGCAGTTGACTGAGATCGATAATAAACAACACCAACATGAGCATAGATATAGCCATCAGAGCTATTATTTCCGTATCCAGATCCGATAATAAATCCGTTTGCTGGTGCTTCATATGTAACCTGTACCAAATCTTTTCGAGTTGTTATTACTGTAGCATGCGCATAATCCGGTGAAATTTTCAGATCACTATTTAACTGAGTGCGTTCCCATAAATCTCTCGCCTATAATTCCGGTTATAGGAGGGAGATTTTATGATAGACGAAATCATTAAAAATGTGGTGAATCAGATGGCGGGACATTTGGATCGGGAGCAGCTGGAGCATTTGCGGAATACGCTGTACATCAATTTCAACGGCATTGAGGTCAGGAAGTAGACGACTGCACTCACCAGCACGGTCCTCTTTTTATATACACATTTTTTAAATTGCGAGGTAAAAACAATGAACGATTTACTGAAACTCACTGATGGAACGACCATCGAGATCGAGGGCGGTGCGCGTCTCGACCTCATCATCCACATCTCAGAAAACGAGGCGGATGCTCTGAAGGTCTGTAAGGCGATCACACCCGCAAACGTGCAGCATGTGGAATTCATGAAGCAGAATGCCGCTGAACCGTATGGCGTCTACGATGATATCGTACTGAATACCACGCCAACACGATACATCAACGAAGATGGCACCATTACCGTGATCATCAGTCTGAGAGAGAAGACCGATATCGAAAAGCGTCTCGATGCGCTGGATGAGTCGCAGGAAACACAGAACGAGGCCATTGATGCCATTCTTATGGGATAAGGAGGTGTGATTCATGGAAAAGTATTTAGCTATGAGGATTCATGATGGCAAGCTTGAGTATGATGCTGTGATTAAAAAGTATCCGAAGCTGAAGACGAAAATCGATGAGATCCTCGCGGGATACGAGAAGTAAGGAGCGAGTCATATGAAAAGAGTAATTTGTACAGTGGTTGGAATGGTTGGAGGCTTTATCGCCTCGCTTTTTGGTGGATGGAGCACGGGATTGGTAACGCTGCTGATTTTTATGTCGATTGACTATCTGTCTGGCTTGATTGTGGCCGGAGTTTTTCACAATAGCCAGAAGACAGGCACGGGCACACTCGAGAGTCGTGCCGGATGGAAAGGCTTATGCCGGAAATGCATGACGCTGCTTTTCGTACTGATTGCGTATCGTCTCGATCTCGAGCTCAGCACGAACTACATACGGGATGCCGTAATTATCGGATTTATGGCGAATGAATTAATCAGCATCGTCGAGAACGCCGGATTAATGGGTATTCCACTTCCACCAGTCATCACGAAGGCTATCGATGTTTTAACTAAAAAAGCAGAATCAGACAATCAGATTTGAGAGGGGGAGATCCTCATCTCGGGATCGGATGCGTTAATCCGAAATTCAAAATTCTATACTCGGGTGTCCTTCGGGCCCCGAGTCTTTTTTAAATTAGGAGACCAGCTATGAAAAGTCAAGCATAGATTAGCAGAAAATTATCTTTTTTA
>SAMEA3663095__coassemble_1765_pt1 | contig 11541 bp, 10 predicted proteins | sample SAMEA3663095__metabat2_low_PE_027 | metagenome-assembled genome bin SAMEA3663095 (sample SAMEA3663095) | pig gut metagenome | biome: pig gut; feature: pig-associated habitat; material: faeces | place: France | collected 2012 | reverse complement strand
AGCAATCCGTAGCTTATACAGTACGTCTCATTGTAACCGAAAATGCAGACAGGTCGCCTAGCGCGAAGCGTGTGTAAGAGACTGGATGCGATTTCAAATACCTGTCAGCAGCATTTCAACCCGACACATATAGTAATGATAGCATAAACGGAGAACTATATGAATATTTTTACATGGATCCAGAAAATCTGGCGCACCCTTTCCAGTATCTCAGGCAACGTTGTCACAGCCGCCTTCCTGATCTCTTTGATTGTCTTCCTTATTGAAAAATACAGATATCATTATAAGAGAGCAGCATATAAAAAGGAAGAGAATTCTTTTCTCTCAGGCGCACATATGCCGGAAAACTCCGCTGTCCGCAAAGTGGTCGTCATTACCGGAGCCTCCAGCGGCCTCGGCCGGAAATATGCTCTGGCCATTGACCGAAATCCCGCGAAATACGATGTCACAGAATTCTGGCTGATTGCGAGGCGCAGAGACCGCCTTGAGGCTCTGGCATCCGGGCTTCATCTCCCGGTGAAGGTTCTCTGCCTAGACCTGACAGATTCTGAAAACATCGACTTCCTTGAAAAATGTCTGGAACAGGAATCTGCATCCGCTGGAGGTTCCTCTGCCTTCACGGTTTCTATGCTTCTGAACTGTGCCGGCTATGGGAAATACGGTTCCTCGAGAGACATCGGAAGGCAGGAGGAATGCCGGATGATCGATACAAACGACAAGGCGTCGATCAGTGTCACTGCCGCCGTCATCCCGTATATGAATGCCGGAAGCCGGATCCTCGAAGTCTGTTCGGTCGCCGGTTTTCAGCCAATCCCGTTCTTTAACTGTTATGCCGCGTCCAAGTCTCTGCTCTATTCCTACAGCCGCGCGCTCCGGATCGAGCTTCTCAATTCAGGGATCAGTGTCACTGCCGTCTGCCCTTACTGGATCAAGGATACGGAATTTATAGCAAAGGCAGCCGGTAAGCAGAAAAACCTCTTTCTCGCTTCAACCGCCTCCCGTGTGGTCCGGATCTCTCTGTTCGATGTGCAGCACCACCACGCGCTCTCCACGCCAGGTCTTCTCTGCACGCTTGACCGCATCTTCGCAGGATGGATACCGGACGAGGTTCTTGCGTATATCATGACATTTTTCCTTTGACACTGTCTGACCGGAATATTCCCAGCCTCCTCTTTGTATCTGACATAAGGGGTTGTTCCCTCACACCAGAGATTCAATATCTGATCCATAGCGGCGATATGATATTCAGGACGAACGAGATAAAACACGCTGTGCGAGTTTTATCTCGCTATCGCGACACTCGCCGCACACGAATACTTCGCATTCGGCTGCGGCTCACTGTTCGCGTAAATAAGGGAGGGTGAGAAATGATAAATCATTTCTCGCTCTCCCTTATTGATCACACTGTCTTTCTCAATTTTCTGTCTGGCTGGCGTCTGTGCCGTCACCACATGTTGTAACTTCATTTCCCGCAAGACCATTTCCGATCTGTGCGTCTAGCCTCTGACACCGTCGAAACCTCTTTTCAGGCACTACTTTTCTGTATATCGGACTTCATTTTCCGGAAACACAAAGCAGTCATACCGTATGGCTTTTCCGGTCAGTGAATATCCCGGCTTCATGCCTGCCAGATTTGGTCCCTTCAGAGGTCTCTTCACTACCACCTTAAAGGGACGGGCATCGACTGCCGCCTTCAGAAGTATCTCCTCATCCTGACAAGGCACCTCCAGCTGATGAAGCAGCTGAAACTTTTTCTTGACCAGGGCACTCTTCTGTCTCTCCGGGAACATCGGGTCCAGATAAATCACATCCGGAGAAAATTTCAGATTCTTCAGAGCCTCTATGCTGTCTCCCTCATGCAGGTGCATCCTGCAGATGATCTCTGTCAGAGCCGGATTTTTCCCGGCACGCTGAAGACTATCCGCCAGAAGAGCGGCGATCACCGGGTTCTGCTCATACATCTCCACCTCGAATCCGCCGCCGGCCAGGAGAAGGGAATCCTGTCCCATCCCTGCGGTTGCATCAAGGATGACCGGATGTCTGTCCGGCCCCCTGTCCATATCCTTCATCCTGGCGGCCTTCACCAGAAGTTCATGTGTGAGATTGTCATACCGGAGGCGGGGCAGCATATCCGAAAAATCTCCCCGGATCTGAATGTTTCCGTCAGTCAGCGCAAGGCCGTTCTCGTCATATCTGAGATACAGCTCCTTGTGATTCTCCTTCTGCCTCTCTTTGCGCGCCTCTCCGTTTATTTCTTCCCGGATATCTGCCTGCAGCCCCTGTGCCTTCAGATGTTCCAGAAGCTTTCGGCTTTTCTCTTCGAAGGCAGCCCCTGTATCCAGAATATTAATGCTCTCTGCCATCTTAATCCTCTGACAGCCCAAGCATCCGGATTGTACGGCTTTTCAGTGCTCTCGTCGCGCCTTCCACATCCTCTTTCGAAAAAATAGCGGAGATAACCGAAATACCGGCAATTCCGCTGCCTGCCAGCTCCATGACATTTTCTTCCGTAATCCCGCCGATGGCGACGACCGGGATCGAAACCGCCTTGCAGATTGCCCGTAACGCATCCATACTCACTTCTGAAGCATCCGCCTTGGAGCCAGTTGGAAATACCGCACCGACCCCGAGATAATCCGCTCCGCGGCTCTCCGCCAGGAGTGCTTCCTCCACAGTCTGCGTGGAAACACCGATGATGCGATTCTTCCCGAGTCTGCTCCGCACCAGACCGGTCTCCATGTCACTCTGTCCGACATGCACCCCGTCCGCTCCGATTTCCAGAGCCAGGTCCACATCATCATCAATGACAAAAGGCACCTTATACCTCCTGCAGAGCGTCTTGATCTCTGCCGCCTCCCTCAGGAAAGCATCGTGCTCCAGCTTCATGTCATCCTTCTCCCGAAGCTGTACAAAGGTTGCGCCTCCTCTTAGCGCCTGCTCAACATCATCCGCCAGACGGCGTCCGTTCAGCCAGTGCCGGTCTGTCACTGCATACAGCTGAAGTGCCTTCTTCAGTTTCTCCTGATTCCAATTCCCCATTTTTCAGACTCCTGTCCGTCGCGCGTAAAACGCGACATATGAAATTATTGATTGCACGCTGAATCGCTTCAAACTATAATCAAAAATAATACTTATTGACAACTGCATGAGGTTTTCAGATATATGATTGACGCAAATCTTCAGAAATATCTCTCTTTTGTAAAAACCGTTGAGCTTGGCAGCTTTTCAAAAGCCGCGGAATCTCTCGGTTATTCACAGTCCGGCATCAGCCGGATGATTTCGGATCTTGAAAAAGACTGGAAAATCACGCTTCTTGAGCGCGACCGCAGCGGTGTGAGCCTGACCTCCGACGGCACACGGCTTCTTCCCTTTGCGCAAAGTCTCTGCCGGGAATATTACCGCCTTCAGGAGGAGGTGGATGATCTGAACGGAATACAGACTGGCCTGATAAGGATTGGTACCTTTTCCAGCGTCGCAACACAGTGGCTTCCCCGGATCATCCGACAGTTTCAGGTAGATTATCCAAACATTGAATATGAGATGCTCCTCGGTGATTATTCGGAAACGGAAAAATGGATCGATGAGCGCCGGGTCGACTGTGGATTCCTCATCCTCCCCACCCGTCCGGAATTCGACACCCTGGAGCTGGCGAAAGACCCCCTGATGGCTGTGCTGCCAAAAGGACATACGCTCGCCGGACTGGATGCCTTTCCGGTAAAAGAGCTGGAAAAAGAACCCTTCATGCTTCTGGAGAAGGGAGGGAAGTCCGAGATCACGGATATTCTGAAGCGCTATGATCTCCACCCGGAGATCCGCTTCACCACCTGGGACGATTACGCAATCATGGCTATGATTGAACAAGGCCTCGGGATCGCGATCCTTCCGGGGCTGATCCTGAAACGGATCCCATACGATGTCGTCATAAAACCGCTGGATCCGCCCGCTTTTCGGACGATCGGCATCGCTCTCAAGGACAGCCGCACCGCATCCGCCGCGATGAAGAAATTCCTCCAGTATCTGAAATACCGCAGCGAATAAATGCGCGCTTCCGCCGCTTTGTCGATCCGTGACGTTTTCTTCTCAGGTGCTGCGCATTTCTGCTCTGCCGGACTGTGTTCATCCTGCTGCGTCAATTCGGAACGTTTTCTTCTCAGTCCTCAAGTCCCGTGGCTTCGTCAAGCCCCAGCATGATGTTCATATTCTGAACGGCAGCTCCGGAAGCACCCTTTCCGAGATTATCGAAAAGCGCAGTCACTGAAGTCTGTTCCTCGTGTCCGCATACGACAATTTCCAGGCGATTGGTTCCCGCCAGCTTGTTGGCGTAGAGCTTGCTGTCATTCTGGCCAAACGGAACTACGGATACAAAGTGCTCATCCCGGTAGTACTCCTGCAGTCGTTCGCAGATCTCCTCCGCAGACGGTTTTCCGGGAAGAAGGCGGTTTTGAAGCATAATCGTCCCTGCCATCCCCTTGTAATAATCGTCAACCACCGGCATGAACACCGGCGGGTAGAGAAGGCCGGTCATCTTCTGCATCTCCGGCACGTGCTTATGCCGCAGATTCAGGCCATAGATTCCGGGCGAATCCAAAAGCCTGCTGCGGTTCTCCGCCTCATATTCCGCAATCATTTTTTTGCCCCCGCCGGAATATCCGGTCAGGGAATAGCAGGTGACCGGATAGTCCGCAGGCAGTATTCCCATCCTTACAAGCGGAGCCGTCGTTGCGATCAGCCCTGTGGCATGACACCCCGGATTCGCCACTCTCCTGCTGGTCCGGATCGCCTCCCTTTGTTCCTTTGAGAGCTCCGGGAAACCATATGTCCAGCCTTCCGCAACCCGATGTGCTGTAGAAGCATCAATCACACGAACCTCCGGGTTTTCAATCAGAGAAACCGCTTCGACCGCGCCTGCGTCCGGCAGACACAGGAACACAATGTCCGCCGCATTCAGGAATTTCTTTCTCTCATCCATGTCATGTCTCTTGTCTTCATCTATTCTCAGAAGCTCAAGATCATCCCGCGCTCCGATTCTGTCATAGATCTGAAGTCCCGTTGTTCCGCTCTGTCCGTCAATATATACCTTTGTCTTCATCTGTAATTGTTCCTGTCCTTCTTCTTTCCGAATCTTTTCTGCCTGAGTTTACCTTATCCGGCTCTGCCTCTGCTGCCCGCGTCCGATCACAGCGCTCAGAGGATTCCGAAATCCTTCATCGCGGCCCTCAGTGAAGCCTGATGCTCCTCTGTCATCTCTGTGAGCGGAAGTCTCGGTTTTCCGGCATCGAAGCCCATCATGTTCAGGGCTGCCTTTACCGGAATTGGATTCACCTCACAAAACAGCGCACGGATCAGCGCAAGAGAACCAAGCTGCATCTTTGCCGCTCCCGAAAAATCTCCATCCAGACACTTCTGGCACATATCATGGGTGAACTGCGGCGCTACGTTCGACAGAACCGAGATTACGCCGGAACCGCCCAGTGACATGATCGGAACGATCTGATCGTCATTGCCTGAGTACAGATCCAGCACACCGTCACAAAGTTCGAGTGTTCTCGCCGTCTGACTGATGTTCCCGCAGGCATCCTTCAGGGCCACAATGTTCTTCACATGCTTCCCGATATACGCCGCGGTTTCCGGCTGAATATTCGTACCGGTTCTTGATGGCACGTTGTACATGATGCACGGAATATTGACAGCTTCCGCAATTGCCGTATAACTCGCAATCAGGCCATCCTGCGTCGCCTTATTGTAATACGGAGTTACAAGCAGAAGGCCGTCCGCTCCACGCTTCTCCGCCTCCCTCGACATCATGATCGCGTGAGCGGTGTTGTTTGAACCTGTCCCGGCAATCACCGGAACCCGTCCCTTCGTGATTTCGACGCAGAACCTGATCGCCTCCAGATGTTCGTCATCGTCCAGCGTTGATGCCTCTCCGGATGTGCCTACCGCGATGATCGCATCCGTATGATTCCGGATCTGATACTCAATCATCTTCTCCATCGCGTCAAAATTAATCGATCCATCCGCCTTCATCGGTGTCGCCATCGCAACACCCGCACCCTTAAATATAGCCATGCTCATTCCCTCCTGTTTCCCATAATTTTCCATAATCTGTATGTTTTTGTCTGAAAAATGATCCATCGGCTGTATTCTCAGTATACATCAATAAATATAACCGGTAAATACAGACAAACTCAAATACGTACAGACCCAAACGAAGACAGCCGCAGCCTCACGAATCGGTTTTTGCAAAGCTGTCCACGAGCTCCTGCAGCTCGAAATATCTTTCCATCCGTTCTTCCAGCTTTGCATCGACCGCTTCCTTCTCCTTTGACAAGTCGGAGAGCTTCGTATACATCGTCGCTGACTCCGCCATCTGCTCCTCGAGTTCCCGGCTCTTCTGCTCCAGCTGATCGATTTCTTCCTCAATATGATCATATTCCTGCTGATCACGGTAGGAAAGCCTGGTCCGCTTTCTTGCCTTCTTCTGCTCTTCCTTCTGTGCCGCATAGAGCTCTGCGCCGGATCGTTCCTCAGCGGCGCTCCCGTCCGCCTTTCCGTCACACGCTCCACTTCTCTCTTCCGTTGCACCCGCAGTGTTTTTTGCAGCTCCTGAAGGAATCCCCTGTGTCTCCATATGCTCCAGATATTCGGTATATGCGCCCTCACTTCGGATCAGATTCCCGTTCCCCGAAAAAGCAAAGATCCTGGTCACCACGCGGTCCAGAAAATAGCGGTCATGCGACACGACGATCAGAATGCCGGCAAAACGATCCAGATAATCCTCGAGAATACGCAGCGTCTGTATATCCAGATCATTGGTCGGCTCGTCAAGGATCAGTACATTCGGAGCTTCCATCAGTACCTTCAGCAGATAGAGACGCCGCTTCTCTCCTCCGGATAATTTACCGATCAGAGAGTACTGCATTTCGCTGTCGAACAGAAACTGCTCGCACATGCCGCTCGCAGATACCAGCCCGTCCGTGGTCCGGATAAATTCAGCGGTGTCCTTAATGTAATCGATCACCCGCTCGTTCGGATCAAGCTGTTCATTTTCCTGGCTGAAGCAGCCGATCTTAACAGTCTGCCCGATTTCCACCGCTCCCGAATCCGGAGGAAGCTTTCCGTCAATGATCTTCAGAAGCGTGGATTTTCCGCAACCGTTCGGACCGATGATGCCGATCCGGTCAGTCTTGCCGAAGTTGTAGGAAAAATCATGGATCAGCTCTTTCTGTCCATAGCATTTGCTGACGTGCCGAAGCTCAATCGTCTTGCCTCCGAGCCTGGACGGAAGGGAATTCAGCTTTACCTGCCTCTCCTCCACGATTTTCTCCCGGTCTCTGAGCGCCTCGAACCTCTGAATATGCGCCTTCTGTTTTGTCGATCTCGCTCTCGCTCCACGCATGATCCACGCAAGATCCTTACGATACAGAGCGGCCGCCTTTCGCTCCGCCGCAACGGCAAAATTCATTCTTTCCTGCTTCAGCTCCAGATAGCCGGAATACCCCGCCTGATAGCGGTAAGTCTTTCCCCGGTCCACCTCAAGGATCTGATTTGTGACCTGATCCAGAAAATAGCGATCATGGGTAACCATCAGAATTGCCCCGCGAAAATTCTGCAGATAATTCTGCAGCCACTCGATCATCTCATGGTCGAGATGGTTTGTGGGCTCGTCCAGAATCAGGAGATCACACGGCGTCAGGATCGCGGCGACAAGCGCCGCCCTTTTCTTCTGTCCCCCGGACAGGATCTCCGGACGGCAATCGGGATCAGGAATCCCGAAATCCATAAGTCTCGCGCGCACCTCTCCCTCTGTGTCCCAGTGATCTGCCTTCCCGCTGACCGCCTCCGCCACATTCTCCAGAAGTGTTCTGCTGTTATCGAAAACCGGGTTCTGCGGAAGATAAGAAATCCGGACGGTATTTCCCTTGACCACCTTTCCTGAATCCGGCTCCAGACGGCCTGCCGCGATCGCCAGCAGCGTCGATTTTCCCGTTCCGTTCACCCCGATCACTCCGATCTTGTCGGTGTCGCTGATTCCCTCGGTCACATCATCCAGAAGGACCCGTGATACAAAAGAAATGCTGATGTGCTCCAGATTCAAAATGTTCATTGTCTCTCTCCTGCGTCCGGGAAAGAAAGAAGAGCTGCGGCATCCGTTATTATGCAGCAGCTCTGTTTCTTCCCTTGAATTGCAATTCTCAGCTTATACACCGTGGCACAAAATATCGTGCGGACGTTATTCTTCCGTCACAGCATCATCTTTGACGATAATCGTTCCCGCATGGCCTTCGTAGCCGTCTCTGGCCTTCGAGATCGACGTGATCACCGCGCGCTCCCCGCCGCTCTTCAGAAAATCAACCGCCGCCTGAATCTTCGGAAGCATCGTTCCATATTCAAATTCCCCGGCACGGATATATTCCTCTGCCTGGGAAACGGTAATCCTTCCGATCGGCTGTTCATGATCGGTTCCATGGCCGATCTTTGCGTTCTCGACACTGGTCAGGATCAGCAACTCATCGGCCCTGAGTTTCTCGGCAAGCTTTTCGCTGACAAGATCCTTCTCGATAACAGCGCTTGCCCCTTTCAACTCCGGTCCCTGTTCCAGAACCGGGATGCCGCCACCGCCGCCGGCAATAACAACCTGTCCGGCATCCAGCAGAAGCTGAATCGTCTCGAGCTCAATGATATCCTGCGGCTTCGGAGAAGCGATGATCCTCCGATATCCCTCCTCCGTCTTCGTGACGTAATTTCCCTTTTCTTCCTCTGCCTTTGCTTCCTCCTCCGTGAGGATCCTTCCGATCACCTTACTCGGCTCATAGAGGTTCTCATCATAGGGATCTACGGTGACCTGGGTGATGATCGTCGCAACCGGCTTGTAGATTCCTCTCCTCAGCAGTTCCGCGCGCAGAGAATTCTGAATATCATATCCGATATATCCCTGGCTCATGGCAGAGCAGACAGACATCGGAGCTCCGACGTAGTCGCTGTGAGCCTTTGTGAATTCATTCATCGCCGTATGAATCATTCCGACCTGAGAACCGTTGCTGTGGGTGATTACCACGCCTGCTCCGGCCTGCACCAGATCCGCAATGGACTTTACCGCATTCTCAACGCCCTTCTTTTGATCCGCGAAGGTTTTCCCAAGCGCCCTGTGGCCGAGCGCCACTACAACCTTTTTTCTCTGCATGAACCAGCTCCTCCTTTATGCTTTTGCTTCTCTTCTCAGAAGTCAAACTTTCCGGCAAACCACTGATCAAGCTCGTCAATCTTTACACGAACCTGTTCCATGGTGTCGCGGTCACGGATGGTAACCGCCTGGTCATTCTCGGAATCGAAATCGTAGGTGATGCAGTACGGAGTTCCGATCTCATCCTGACGGCGATATCTCTTTCCAATCGCTCCGCGGTCATCGTAATCGCAGTTGTACTTGTCTGCCAGCTTATCAAATACCTTCTCCGCCGCGTCGTTCAGCTTCTTGGACAGCGGGAGAACCGCGATCTTCACCGGAGCCAGCGCCGGATGGAAATGCATAACTGTGCGGACATCATTCTTCTCCGCATCCAGAACCTCTTCATCGTATGCTGAGCACAGGAACGCCAGAACGACACGGTCCGCTCCCAGAGACGGCTCAATAACATACGGAATGTATTTGGTCTTCTTCACATCGTCAAAATACGTAAGATCCTGACCGGAAACCTCCTGATGGCGGCTGAGGTCATAGTCTGTCCGGTCAGCGATTCCCCAGAGTTCTCCCCATCCGAACGGGAACAGGAACTCAATATCGGTCGTCGCCTTGCTGTAGAAGCTGAGCTCCTCCTTGGCATGATCACGAAGTCTCAGCTCATCGTCCTTCAGTCCGAGATCATTGAGCCATTTATGGCAGAAGCTTCTCCAGTAATCGAACCACTCCAGATCGGTGTCCGGCTCGCAGAAGAACTCCAGCTCCATCTGTTCAAACTCACGGGTACGGAAGGTGAAATTGCCAGGCGTAATCTCGTTACGGAAGGATTTTCCGATCTGACCGATGCCGAAAGGAATTTTCTTGCGGGAGGTTCTCTGTACATTCTTGAAGTTCACAAAAATGCCCTGTGCGGTCTCCGGTCGCAGATATACGGTATTCTTCGCGTCCTCGGTTACGCCCTGGAATGTTTTGAACATCAGGTTGAACTGACGGATATCAGTGAAGTTATGCTTGCCACAGCTCGGGCACGGAATTTCATGCTCCTTGATGAAGTCCATCATTTTCTCATTGGACCAGCCGTCACAGCTGTTATTCTCCAGTTCAATGCCCTTCTCCTGGCAGAAATCCTCGATCAGCTTGTCCGCCCGGAAACGCTCATGGCACTCCTTGCAGTCCATGAGCGGATCGGAGAAGCTTCCCAGATGTCCGGATGCCACCCACGTCTGCGGGTTCATCAGAATTGCGCAGTCTACGCCTACATTCAGCTTATTGTCCTGAACGAACTTCTTCCACCAGGCTCTCTTGACATTATTTTTAAACTCAACACCCAGCGGGCCGTAATCCCATGTATTAGCGAGACCTCCGTAAATTTCGGAGCCCGGGTATATAAATCCGCGGTTCTTTGCCACTGCGATGATCTTGTCCATTGTCTTTTCCATCCTGATCCATCTCCTTTTCCTCTTGTCCGCCGGCTCTTCCCGGGCACAAAACATTGTGCCCTGTTCGTGCGGCTTAAAACACAGCATGCCATGCACGACTGTTTTAAACTGGTGAATAATATCTGCTTATACTAATCCGGTGAATGATATTTGCCTGTAATAATCTGATGAATGATATCTGCCTGGACTAATCCGGTGAATGATATTTACTTATATATGATGTATGCATATCGGTCGGAAACGGTCACAAACCGGGAGATCTCCTTGCTCTCATTCTCTTCGGAATTTCCTGTATCTGTGATTAGATTGGTCCCTGCGTCCTGTTCTGACGAAGACACCGCTCCCTGACTTTTCGACGCAGAAGAGGTCTTCTCTCCCGCGCTCCCCTGTGACCCGGATGAAGAAACCGTTCCGCTGCCGGAGCTTCCTGACGACACGTCTTCGTCACCTTCATCCTGAGACAATACGGTGTTGACCGTCGCGGACAGCCGTCCCGTGATCGACACATTATCCGTCGCATACAGAATCTTGTCCGGAAGTCTCACCATGACCGGTTCGGAAAGGATCACAACCTTCCACTCCTTTGCTCTCGATGCCAGAACGTCCGGATCCGCGGGATTTCCATTCCGGTCAAGGAAGTTCTGATCCATAGAATAGCCGGTCTTTTCCGCCTCCGCAAGCGTTCCAAGGAATGCCCCGACGTGATTGAAGCTGCTGTAATCCTCCATGGAGGCGTATGTCATTTTGATCGTAACCGAGCTGTCGTCCACACTGCAGGATTCCATCCGGACAGCCTTCTCATCCGACGAAGGGTAATTGGCGATCGCATTTTCGATATACTGCTTTAAATCATCCTCCGTATAATCCTCGTCTCCTTTTGCCTCCACGATATTCTCCGTGACAGTCCCCGTTTCATTCACGGAA
>SAMEA3663095__coassemble_1723_pt1 | contig 11906 bp, 9 predicted proteins | sample SAMEA3663095__metabat2_low_PE_027 | metagenome-assembled genome bin SAMEA3663095 (sample SAMEA3663095) | pig gut metagenome | biome: pig gut; feature: pig-associated habitat; material: faeces | place: France | collected 2012 | reverse complement strand
CCTTTGTAAGATAATCAAAAATTTCCAGACTGACCGGCTTTTCGGGTTCAAATCCCTTCTCGATCAGATACTGCCTCATATGTTCATTATGACAGATCACTGCGTCAAATTGTTTCAGAAGATTCTGATCTGATATCTCCGCGGTTTTTCTGCTTTTCGTATAAAGCCCCTGAACCCCCATTCTCAAGGACTCCAGGTCATGAATCAGTGCTATGAAACGACAGCCCTTTTCTCTTTTAATAGCAGGAATATATTTTAAAGCTGCCCTGGCGCCATACATGGGATGCTGATATAAAACGATATCCCCTTCCCCGACTGTGCGGCACAGCTCTTTCCATCTCTCCGAACAGGTTTTCAACAGCCAGATTTTTCCTTTTATCACATCGATTCCTTTCGGAAACATATATTTCTGCGCAGGAAATAAAAATCCGGTCATCCCCATTTCATGTGCAATCAAAGAAATATCTGAAGGAGCCTTTACCCCTGCATGTTTTCCTTCCCCGGGCTGCAGATCGATAGAATAAAAGATACCCATTATCTTCATCCTTTCCCTTCGTGATTGCCATACAAAAAATTTTCCAAAAAACTGTATAAGCTGCTGATTGCTTCGTGCTCCCGCAATTATACAGTAAACCGCCATGCCCCGCAAGCGGGGCGTCACAATATGTATAAGTCCCCGCATCACTTCGCTGCTTCCGTTTTGCTGACAAATATGATGATACTTACGTAGGTTTACGTAAGTTATCAACAATTTTGTTGATAACTTGTGGATAACTCACAAAAATATGGTTCATATTTTTGTAATTTTTTTGTAAACAGTTTAATTTACGCGGTTTTTCTTACGTGTATAAGTGGATATCATTCTGTGCACAAACTGACATCTACACCGCATTATCCACATCACCCTTCAAACAACTGTTCTCGTGTTGATAAATTCCGTATTTTAGTTTAATATAAAAGAGGTGTTTTGTCTTCTTTTTTCGGCGCAGCATATTTATGTAACATAATGAAATGGATTGTGCCGGTTACAGGAAGAAATTTTATCAACAGCAGAGGTTATCATGAGCATTATCGAAGAAAAGTGGGATCAGATTCTGGAACGTGTAAAGGAAGAGCATGAGCTTGGAGAAGTTTCCTTTAAGACATGGATCAAGCCCCTCAAGGTATATAAGGTAGACGGTCATGATGTCACCATTCTCGTTCCATCGGAACAGGTTGGTCTTGACTATGTATCCAAAAAGTACAAGCTTCCAATCAAGGCTGCCATCGGCGAACTGACCGGAATGGACTGCGAGATTTATTTTATTCTTCCCCAGGACGCAGAGAAAGCCAGCCGCGAAAAGCAGGTCAAAAATGAATCCATTCTTACCGGACTGAACCCGAAATATACCTTTGATACCTTCGTCGTAGGCAAAAACAATCAGTTTGCTCACGCGGCTTCTCTTGCTGTTGCGGAGTCACCCGGTACGGTGTACAATCCTCTGTTTTTATATGGAGGCGTGGGACTGGGGAAGACCCATCTGATGAATTCCATTGCACACTTCATTCTCGAGAATAATCCCTCAATGAAGATTGTGTATGTCACCAGTGAAGAGTTCACAAATGAAGTCATTGAGGCAATTCGTGCAGGAAGCAGCACAGCCCTCACCAAGTTCCGTGAAAAATACCGTAACGTGGATGTTCTCCTCATTGATGATATTCAATTTATCATCGGAAAAGAATCCACACAGGAGGAGTTCTTCCACACCTTTAACGCGCTGCATTCTGCCGGAAAACAGATCATTATTTCGTCCGATCGTCCACCGAAGGATATGGATGTCCTCGAAGAGAGAATCCGCTCCCGGTTTGAATGGGGTCTGATGGCAGATATCCAGAGTCCCGACTATGAGACACGAATGGCTATTCTCCGGAAGAAGCAGGAAATCGACGGATCTAATGTGAGCAATGAAGTCCTGGAATACATCGCCAGCAATGTGAAGGCAAATATTCGTGAACTCGAGGGCTCTCTGAATAAGGTCATCGCCATGGCCAACCTGGAACAGAAGGAGATCAATCTTGATCTGGCTCAGAACGTTCTGAAGGACATTATTTCTCCCAATGAAAAGCGGGTGGTGACGCCGGAGTACATCATCGACATTGTGGCGGAACAGTTCAATATCACCCCGGAAGAAATCAAAAGCTCCGTAAAGTCACGCAGAATTTCTTACCCGAGACAGATCGTCATGTATCTCTGCCGGACGATGACATCGAATAATCTGCAGGCCATCGCGGAAAGCATCGGCGTTCAGAACCATACGACCATCATCTACGGCATCAACAAGATCGACAAGGACTACAAGACCAAACCTGAGACAAAAGAAGTCGTTGATCTCCTGAAGAAAAAGATTTCTCCGGAGGGATAATCATATTTGTTCTCCCGAAGGAGTTTCTTCTATAATATATAGTGTTCCAGATCCATCTATCCACAATTTATAGACTATGTGGATAAAAACAGAGTGGATAAATGTGGATTATTTTCCATTTACATTTTTCTGACAGCCGGTTTTATCGATACTGACAGACTTATGATCCTCCTTTTTCCGCTTTTTTTCACGGCAAAAGGGAGTTTTCCACATTTCAACCTCCCCTAAGACGAAGTCGAAGAATTTTTTTATTATTCTTTTCTATCTTTCCCGTTTTTCAACCCGCGGGATTGTCAGTATCACACAGACAAACCGAAAGGAGTCGCACAGGTAATGAAGCTCGTTTTTAATCAGGCAGATCTTGCAGACAGTGTAAGTATTGTAATGAAGGCCGTACCTTCCAAGACCACAATGCCGATTTTACAATGCATCATGATTGAAGCTTCCTTCAACCAGATCAAGTTCACGGCAAATGATATGGAACTCGGCATTGAAACCATCGTAAAGGGAGAAATCGAGGAAAAGGGAAAAATCGCTCTCGATGCAAAAATTTTCTCGGATATCATCCGCAAACTTCCAAATAACAAAGTTTTTATCGAAACGAATGAAAATGATGTAGCGACGATTACCTGCGAAAAGGCTAAATTCAGTATTCCCGGAAAATCCGGTGATGATTTCGCATATCTTCCGGTAATTGAGAGAGATGATTTTATTTCCATTTCACAGTTTTCTCTGCGTGAGGTTATTCGTCAGACGATTTTCTCTATCGCCGTTAATGAGAACAATAAGCTGATGACCGGAGAATTGTTCGAAATCCGGAATAATGTGCTGAAGGTCGTATCTCTTGATGGTCACAGAATTGCCATCCGTAATCTGGCTCTTTCGGGAGAATGCCCGGATCAGAAGGTGGTTGTACCGGGCAAGACATTGAACGAGATCAGTAAGATTCTGTCCGGCGAGATGGATGACATGGTAAATATCTATTTTGCGGAGAATTATCTGCTGTTTGAATTCAGCGACACCATTGTCCTGTCACGGCTGATTGACGGAGAATATTTCCGGATTGATCAGATGTTGTCCAGCGATTATGAGACAAAGATCACAATCAACCGGCAGGAATTTATGGACTGTATCGACCGCGCGACTCTTCTGGTAAGGGAGAGTGATAAGATGCCGGTCATCATTGATGTGACAGACGGGCAGATGGAGCTTCGAATTGATTCTTCGATCGGTTCGATGGATGAGGAAATTGATATCGAGAAGACAGGGAAGGATATTATCATCGGATTCAATCCGAAGTTCCTTCTGGATGCGCTTCGGGTTATTGATGATGAGAGTATTTCCATTTACTTCGTGAATGCAAAGGCTCCCTGCTTTATCAGGGATGAGAAGTCGTCTTACATCTATCTGATTCTTCCCGTAAATATCAATGTGAACAATCGATGAAGAGGGCAGGAAAAGTAAATGGAGAAAATCACGATAAAAGATGACTTTATCAAGCTTGGTCAGGCAATGAAGCTTGCGGGCCTGGTAGATGAGGGTGTGGAAGCGAAGATTGCGATTCAGAATGGCGAGGTCTCGGTAAATGGAGAAACGGATACCAGGCGGGGGCGGAAGCTTACGGACGGTGATGTTTTTTCCTTTAACGGCAGAGAAGTCATGGTGACCAGAGCAGAAGCTTAATCCGGAAATATGTACGTAGAATCACTGGAGCTAAAAAATTACAGGAATTATGACAGAATTTCTCTCCATTTTGACCGGGAGACGAACGTTCTGTACGGCGACAATGCCCAGGGAAAGACAAATATACTGGAGGCCATCCAGCTCGCGGCGACGACAAAGTCTCACAGAGGAAGCCGTGACCGGGAGATCATTCGTTTCGGAGAGGAAGAGGCGCATCTGCGCCTTGTCTTCCGCCGGAATGAGGTGTCTCACAGAATTGATATGCATCTCAAGAAGAACGGAAAGAAAGGTGTGGCGATCGACGGAATTCCGATTCGCAGAGCCTCAGAGCTGTTCGGGATGATCAGTGTTGTCTTTTTTTCTCCGGAGGATCTGAATATCATCAAAAATGGTCCGAATGAGCGGAGAAGATTCATGGACAGTGAATTGTGCCAGCTGGATAAGGTCTATTATACCGATCTGACTGAGATGAACCGGATTCTTACCCAGAGGAACGCACTTCTGAAGGATATTCCTTTTCATCCGTCACTGGAGCAGACGCTTGATGTGTGGGATGAGCAGATGGTCAGTCATGGCATTCACATTATCCGGTCGAGAAGATCCTTTATCGGGCATCTGAATGAGATCATCGGCAGAATTCACGAGAATCTCACAAATGGCAGGGAAAATATTGAGATTGTCTACGAGCCGAATGTGGAGGAGAAAAATTTCAGGGAGATTCTTTCCGGCAGCAGGGTAAGGGATCTCAAAATGAAGACCTCTACGGTGGGACCGCACAGGGATGATTTCAGAGTCAATGTAAATGGAATTGACATCAGGCATTATGGTTCTCAGGGACAGCAGAGGAGTGCGGCTCTTTCCCTTAAGCTGTCTGAGATTTATCTTGTGAGAGAATCGGTCGGAGATACACCGGTACTGCTGCTGGATGATGTTTTGTCCGAGCTTGACAGCGGAAGACAGGCGATGCTTCTGAAGCGAATGGATGAAGCGCAGACATTCATCACATGTACAGGGATGGATGAGCTGATTGAGAATCATTTTCCTGTTAACAGGGCTTTTCACATCGTGAACGGAACAGTTGAAAATCAGGAGGACGTATGGAAACAGAATCAACCGTTGTGACAAATGAATATGGAGCTGATCAGATTCAGATTCTGGAAGGACTGGAAGCAGTAAGAAAACGTCCCGGTATGTATATTGGAACCACATCCTCCAGGGGGCTTCATCATCTGGTCTACGAGATCGTAGACAATTCTGTGGATGAAGCGCTCGCCGGATACTGTACGCATATTGAAGTGACAATCAATCCGGACAATTCGATTACGGTTATTGATGACGGACGTGGAATTCCTGTCGGAATCAATCATAAGGCCGGGATTCCGGCGGTAGAGGTGGTGTTTACGGTTCTTCACGCGGGAGGTAAGTTCGGCGGCGGCGGATACAAGGTATCCGGAGGTCTCCACGGAGTGGGAGCCTCTGTCGTCAATGCCCTTTCTGACTGGCTGGAAGTTCAGATCTATCACGATGGGAAGATCTATAAGCAAAGATATGAGCGCGGAAAAACGATGTACAAGCTCAAGGTGGTCGGTGAGTGCGATCCGGAGAAGACAGGAACCCGTGTCGATTTTAAGCCGGATGGGACAATTTTCGAAGATACCGTCTATGATTTCAACACCCTGAAGACAAGGCTTCGCGAGACAGCTTTTCTGACAAAGGGGCTGAAGATCACTCTCAGAGACAAGAGAGAGGGAATGGAGCAGGAGAAGGTCTTTCACTACGAGGGCGGAATCAGGGAATTTGTCCAGTACCTGAACCGGAGCGCGGAGGTATTGTATCCGGATATCATGTACTTTGAGGGAATTCAGAATGGTGTCATGGTTGAAGTTTCCATGCAGCACAATGATTCCTACAATGAGACTGTGTACGGATTTGTCAATAATATCCTGACTCCGGAGGGCGGTATGCACATCGTCGGTTTCCGCCAGGCGATAACCAGAACCTTCAACGATTATGGACGTAAGATGAAGCTGCTGAAGGACAGCGATGAAAATCTGACCGGTGAGGATATCCGGGAAGGACTTACTGCCATTGTCAGCGTAAAGATTGAGGACCCTCAGTTTGAGGGACAGACAAAACAGAAACTTGGAAACAGTGAAGCAAGAGGTGCGGTTGACGCTGTGGTCAGCCAGCAGCTATCCGTATACCTGGAGCAGCATCCGGATGTAGGTAAGATTATCATCGAAAAATCGGTGATTTCTCAGCGCGCCAGAGAAGCTGCCCGAAAGGCAAGAGAGCTCACCCGGCGGAAAACAGCGCTTGACGGTCTGGCGCTTCCTGGAAAGCTGGCGGATTGCTCCGATAAGGACCCGAAGAAATGCGAGATCTTTATCGTTGAGGGAGATTCCGCCGGAGGGTCCGCAAAGTCGGCGAGAAACCGAAAGACACAGGCGATTCTTCCCCTCCGCGGAAAGATTCTCAATGTGGAAAAGGCAAGGCTTGACCGGATATACGGAAACGCCGAGATCCGTTCGATGATCACAGCCTTTGGAACGGGAATTCATGAGGATTTTGATATCACAAAGCTCCGATATGACAAGATCATTATCATGACCGATGCCGATGTTGACGGCGCGCATATCGCGACGCTGATGCTGACGTTTCTGTACCGGTTTATGCCGGAGCTGATCAAGCAGGGACACGTATATCTGGCAAAACCGCCGCTCTACAAAATCGAGAAAAACAAAAAAGTATGGTATGCATACAGCGATGATGAACTGAATCAGATTATGAATAAAATCGGCAGAGATGCGTCAAATAAGATTCAGCGTTACAAAGGACTCGGTGAGATGGATGCGGATCAGCTCTGGGAGACCACGATGGATCCTGAAAACAGAATCCTGCTCCGTGTGAATATGGATGAGGATGAATCTTCAGAGATTGATCTCACCTTTACGACTCTGATGGGAGATAAAGTAGAACCACGGCGTGAGTTCATCGAGGAGAGAGCAAAGGATGTGCAGAATCTGGATATCTGACAGGATAATCCGGTAACTATTCAGATCCTGTGTTTCGGATTTTTCAGAGCACAGGTTTACGCGAGAACCAGGATAAGGGGACAGAACCATCAGAAAGCGTTTTTTCCCGTATCACAGGCAGATAGATGAAGCATAAATAATGGCAGAAAGCTGTCCCAAAAGAAAGGCACATGAAAATGGATGATAAAGTCTTCGATCGAATTGAGGAAGTAGACCTCAAGAAGAAAATGGAAGATTCCTACATCGATTACGCGATGAGTGTAATTGCGTCACGAGCGCTTCCGGATGTACGTGACGGTTTGAAACCGGTACAGAGAAGAATTCTGTATTCCATGATAGAATTGAATAACGGACCCGACAAGCCTCACAGAAAATGTGCCCGTATTGTCGGTGATACGATGGGAAAATATCATCCGCACGGAGACTCTTCCATTTATGGAGCGCTTGTCACGATGGCGCAGGACTGGAATATGAGGTATACCCTCGTTGACGGCCATGGAAACTTCGGTTCGGTTGACGGAGACGGAGCCGCGGCAATGCGTTATACAGAGGCAAGGCTGAGCAAAATCTCGATGGAGATGGTCCGTGACATGAACAAGGATACGGTAGATTTTGTTCCGAACTTCGATGACACGGAAAAAGAGCCTACCGTTCTTCCGGCAAGAATTCCAAATCTTCTGATCAACGGCGCATCGGGAATCGCTGTCGGTATGGCGACGAATATTCCGACGCATAATCTCCGGGAGGTTGTTGGTGCCGTAGTCAAAATCATCAATAATCAGATTGATGAGGACAGAGAGACAACCCTTGATGAAATCATGCAGATCATCAAGGGACCGGATTTTCCGACTGGCGCCGAGATTCTCGGGGTGCGCGGAATTGAGGATGCTTACCGGACCGGACGCGGAAAGATTCGTGTCCGCGCAATTACCAATATCGAGACGCTGCCGAACGGCAAGAGTCAGATTATCGTCACAGAGCTTCCGTATATGGTGAATAAGGCGCGGCTGATTGAGAAAATCGCCGAGCTTGTGCGCGATAAGAAAATCGACGGAATCACGGGTATCAATGATCATTCCAACCGTGAGGGAATGAGAATTGTGATTGATCTCCGTCGTGACGCAAATGCGAATGTCATATTGAATCAGCTTTATAAGCATACGCAGCTTCAGGATACCTTTGGTGTTATCATGCTTGCCCTTGTGGATAATCAGCCGAAGATTCTGAATCTTCTTGATATGCTGAAATATTACATTCAGCACCAGGAAGAGGTTGTCACCAGAAGAACGCAGTATGACCTGAACAAGGCGCAGGAAAGAGCCCATATTCTGGAAGGACTTCTGAAGGCTCTTGATATTATCGATGAAGTGATTCATACCATTCGGGCATCCGCAAATACCGCGGAGGCAAAGGCAAACCTGATTTCCAGGTTCGGCTTTACCGATCCGCAGGCGCAGGCGATTGTAGATATGCGTCTGAGGACACTGACCGGTCTGGAAAGAGAGAAGCTTCAGGCGGAGTATGATGAGCTTCAGGCCAAAATCATCGAATACAAGAAAATCCTGGGCGACCGGAAGCTTCTTCTCGGCGTAATCCGTGATGAGATCAGTGAAATTGCGGAAAAGTACGGGGATGACCGGCGTACCAGAATCGGATATGACGTCTACGATATCTCCACCGAGGATTTGATCCCGCAGGAAAATACCGTGATCACGATGTCCAGACTCGGATATATCAAGAGAATGTCTCCGGACAATTTCCACAGCCAGAATCGCGGCGGAAAAGGAATCAAAGGCATGCAGACCCTCGACAACGACTATATCGAGGATCTGTTCATGACGATGTCTCATGATTATCTGATGTTCTTTACCAATATGGGACGCGCATATACCTTAAAGGCGTACGAAATTCCGGAGGCAGGAAGAACCGCCAGAGGTACCGCAATCGTGAATCTTCTTCAGCTGCTTCCCGATGAAAAAATAACAGCTGTCATCGCAATTTCCGAGTTTTGCGAGGATCAGTATATTTTCATGGCGACAAAGAAGGGGATTGTCAAGAAGACTCCGGTGCCGGCATTCCGTCACATGAGAAAGACAGGTCTAGCCGCAATTACGTTAAATAATGGTGATGATCTGATCGAAGTGAAATATACAGATGGAACGCAGGATGTAATTCTGGCGACGAGAGATGGAATGTCCATCCGGTTCAATGAGAAGGACGTGCGTCCGACCGGAAGAGGATCCATGGGAGTGCGGGGAATTGCTCTTCGAAACGGCGATGAAGTGGTTGCCATGCAGATCCGTCAGCAGGGGGAATACCTGCTCTTTGTCACAGAAAACGGAATCGGAAAGCGCACCCTATTTGACGACTTCCGCATTCAGACCAGAGGCGGCGTTGGAATTAAGGCGATCAATCTCAGGGAAAATACAGGAAAACTGATCGGAATGAAGGCTGTGAACAGCGAAGATGAAATTATGCTGATCACAAAGGGAGGTATTATCATTAGGACTCCTGTAAAAGGAATTTCTGTTCTGAAACGCAGCGCAACCGGAGTGAAGATCATGGATGTCATGGATTCCGTGGCGGGAATCGCCAAGGTTGTCGGCGAAGATGATGAAGACCCTGAATCCGGGGAAATGCCGGATGAGAATCAGACAGCAGAGGACGAAGATGATTACAAGTCTGAAGAATTCGCGGACGGGAATTCAGGTGAACCTGCATCCGGGGAATTGTCAGACAGGAAGGCGAATGAACCTGCATCCGGAGAATTGTCAGACGCAAATGCGGACGAGCATGCATCCGGTGAAATCTCAGAGGATAATCGGGAAGAATGAGGAATCGATGATGAGAGATATTGATGTCAGTGAAGTGACAAAAGCGGTAAAGGAAATGTGTATTTCTGTCAATTATGAGCTTTCCGATGACATGAAGGAATGTATGAGATCATCAGTGGATAAGGAGCAGTCTCCGCTCGGAAAACAGATTCTGAACCAGCTTCAGGAAAATCTGAAGATAGCAAAGGAAGACCGGATTCCGATTTGCCAGGATACCGGAATGGCTGTTGTGTTTCTGGATATCGGCCAGGAGATTCATTTTGTGGGCGGAGTCCTTGAGGATGCTGTCAATGAGGGGGTTCGTCAGGGTTATACAGAAGGATATCTTCGTAAATCCGTAGTAAGAGATCCCCTGGATCGCGTAAACACAAAGGATAACACACCGGCGGTCATTTATTATCATATTGTGCCTGGAGATCAGGTGAAGATTACCGTTACAACAAAGGGCTTCGGCAGTGAAAATATGAGCAAAATTGTCATGCTTAAGCCGGCGCAGGGAGCAGAGGGAGTCAAGGACGCAATTGTTCAGACAGTAAAAGAGGCCGGACCGAATGCATGTCCTCCCGTATTTGTCGGTGTCGGTATCGGCGGAACATTCGAAAAGGCCGCGCTGATGGCGAAACAGGCACTGACCAGACCTGCTGGGCAGCATTCTGAAATTCCATACGTAAAAGAGATGGAGGAAGAACTGCTGGAGAGAATCAATCAGCTTGGAATCGGTCCGGGCGGCCTGGGAGGAAAGGTTACTTGTCTTGGAGTGAACATCAATACCTATCCGACTCACATAGCAGGACTTCCACTGGCAGTCAATATGTGCTGCCATGTGAACAGGCATGCAGTCAGATATCTGTGATTGGATCGGACAGTGCTTTGTCTGTATTCGGATATCATTGACAGAATGCTGCAGGATTGCGAGAGTGCGAAACACGGGAGAGATCTATAGCCTATGAAGTATGTAGTGCCCCGCTTGTGGGGCATATAGATTACGGTATAGCCGCGAATTGTTCCGGGAATAGAGGATATCAAACAATGGAAAGAAAAATGAATGTTCCCATGAGCAGGGAAGATATCAGAAGTTTGCATGCGGGAGATTATGTGTATCTGACAGGAACCGTTTATACGGCGAGAGATGCTGCGCATAAGAGAATGAAGGAAGCCATTGATCAGGGAAAGGAACTTCCCTTCGATGTGCGTGGAAATATTATCTATTACATGGGGCCATCTCCTGCCAGAGAGGGAAGACCGATCGGATCCGCAGGACCTACGACGGCGGGAAGAATGGATAAATATGCTCCTCAGCTCATGGATCTCGGATTAAGCGGGATGATTGGAAAGGGACGCAGAACACAGGAGGTTGCCGATGCAATTGTGCGCAACGGGTGTGTTTACTTTGCAGCTGTAGGAGGGGCAGGTGCTCTTTTGTCAAAGCGGATTCTCTCATCGGAGGTGATTGCCTATGATGATCTCGGTACAGAAGCAATCCGAAGGCTTACAATCAGGGATTTTCCAGTGATAGTTGCAATTGATTCTGAGGGTAACAATATATACGATATTGCCCTGGAAAAATACCGTGTCGAATAATGAGACAAAGAAGTCGCAGCATACATCTGGTAAATAGGAAGGAATTTCAACATTTTGCTTCTGTTCTCAGTCGGGCTGTGATGAAGTGAAAGAGACAAATGAAAAGAGTAAAAGGCCGGTCAGAAAATAAGAAAAGATAAGAAAAGGCTGGGAAGAAAATAAGAAAAAAACGTTGACAAAAGAATTATACTTTTGTATAATCACTAGTGCGTCGTGTGAATGACGCGTTAATTTTTTACCTGTTTCAGGTAAATCAAGTGGTAACAACCATTCTTGACATGGGCTTGGAGAAGTACTCAAGAGGCCGAAGAGGCGCCCCTGCTAAGGGTGTAGGTCGGGAAACCGGCGCGAGGGTTCAAATCCCTCCTTCT
>SAMEA3663095__coassemble_1659_pt1 | contig 12430 bp, 15 predicted proteins | sample SAMEA3663095__metabat2_low_PE_027 | metagenome-assembled genome bin SAMEA3663095 (sample SAMEA3663095) | pig gut metagenome | biome: pig gut; feature: pig-associated habitat; material: faeces | place: France | collected 2012 | reverse complement strand
GCGAACAGTGAGCCGTAGCCGAATGCGAAGTATTCGTGTGCGGCGAGCGTCGCGAGAGCGAGATAAAACTCGCGCAGCGTGTTTTATCTCGTTTGTATTTTATTCATGAATAACTCAGGCCCTTTCGTCTGCCGCGCAAAAGCGATCTCAGGTCTTTCGTCTGCCGCGCAAAAGCGATGTGTCTCGCGCCGAAGCCGGCTTGCAGGGCCGGAGTATACGGAAACCACCTATGCCCCGCACGCGGGGCCTACAATATGTATTAACGTTGACCTCACCCACCGCATCGGCCGCATCCTTATGCCCCGCACGCGGGGCCCACAATATGTATTAACTGCGGAGGTATAGGATATGTCAGTAATTCTGAAACGTCTGATTGAAAAAGTAGCTCATATGGACATTACGCTTCTCGCAGGTGAGAACGGTCTGTCAAATGATGTCACCTGGATTCATATGGTAGAGACCTCACTGGCGACATCCTTTCTCGACGGCGGTGAAATCGCATTCGTGACCGGAGTCGCTGTCAACACACCGGACGAGCTTCTCGACCTCGTCCGTTCGATATGCAGAAAAAATGCCGCAGGAATCATCCTGAATACCGGACCCTACCTGGACCATGTCCCGCAATGTGTCATTGACTACTGCGACCGTCATGATCTGCCTCTCTTTGAGGTGCCCTGGAGAATTCATCTTGCTGAAATCATGCGGATCTTCAGTTATGCAATTACAAAAGCAGACTCCAGAGATACCGAGACTGCCGCCGCCTTTCGGAACGCAATCTTTTTCCCGGAACAGAAGGACCTCTACATGATCCCGCTCACCCACCTTTCCTTTCAGCCGGAATGGAAATATACCGTCTGTGCGGTAAGCCCCTCTGATCATGAAAAATACGCAGAATCGACACTGGAACAAAAGGCTTCTACGGTTTTCGGCAATCTGTCCCACAAATATTCTGATTTTTCCGTTTTTCTCTCTGACACGCAGATTCTGGCAGTTCTTGGAAATTACAGCAATGAAAAGCTCCATGATTTTGTCCGGGATATGAACTACTATCTCAGGCTGACCTTTCCTCAGCCGACTGCCTTTCTATGGGGCATCGGAAAGACGACAAAGAGCATCCGGTGCCTCTATAAAAGCTACCGCCAGGCGAGTGCGGTTCAGAAGCTGCAGAGCAAGGGCAACCTCCGTCCGGATCAGATTTTTTATTCGGAAATGGGATTATATAAGCTGCTGATGAATATTGACGACGAGGATATTATTTCAGACTATCTCCAGAATACCGTGCAGCCGATCATAAATTATGATCACGACAACAACACCGATCTCATGGGAGTTCTGCGGGCTTATCTCGAGCACGACGGCAGCGTAAAGGAGACGGCAGAAAAGCTGTTCGTGCACCGGAACACGATCAACTACTATCTGGGCAAGATCAAGGAACTGACAGGAATGGACCTATCTTCTCTGAATGTAAAGACACAGCTCACGACTGCGCTGATGCTGATGAACATCGAATGATCCAGAGTATTCTGATGAGCATGAGAGAATGCGGATATTCTTTGAAAAGGATTCTGACAAACTTTGAAATGAATTTCCGGAAGAAAAGAGGTTTTTGACGAAAAATACCGCACCGGTTAACCGGCGCGGCTTTATATATACAGCTTTCACATAAGCTCTCACATAATTTTGCGACGAAATTATGCGCTTACCTTGATCGGGTTGATCTTCACGCCCGGTCCCATTGTAGGAGCAACGGAAACGGATTTCAGATACTGACCCTTCAGTGCGGCAGGTCTTGCTTTGTTAATCGCTGCAATCAGTGTCTGGAAGTTCTCATTCAGCTGTTCTTCTGTAAAGGAAGCTTTACCGATTACAACGTGAATGATATTTGCCTTGTCAAGACGGTACTCAACTTTACCTGCTTTGATATCGTTGATCGCCTTTGTTACATCCATGGTAACTGTTCCGGCCTTCGGGTTCGGCATTAAGCCCTTCGGTCCGAGGATACGGCCCAGACGTCCTACAACACCCATCATATCCGGTGTCGCAACAACAACGTCAAAATCAAGCCATCCTTCGTTCTGGATCTTCGGAACCAGATCCATATCGCCTACAAAATCTGCTCCGGCAGCCTTAGCCTCATCAGCCTTTGCTCCCTTTGCGAATACAAGTACACGAACGCTCTTGCCGGTTCCGTGAGGAAGTACAACAGCTCCACGTACCTGCTGATCCGCGTGACGTCCGTCACAGCCTGTACGGATATGTACTTCAATTGTCTCATCAAACTTAGCTACTGCAGATTTTTTTGCAAGGGCAATTGCCTCTGCCGGATCATACAGATTTGCGCGGTCAATAGCTTTTGCAGCTTCTGCGTATTTCTTTCCGTGTTTCATTTTAAAAATACCTCCTGTGGTAGTTGCGGGATTTTCCCTCCCACGATTTGTGTCCGTCCTTCCGGCGCACATGCAAGAATTAGCGCTTTCTCCGAAGGAAACGTCAGACACTTACGAAAGTTACTGTCGACCGAATCAGTCCTCAACGACAACGCCCATGCTGCGGCAGGTTCCCGCGATCATGCTCATGGCGCTCTCTACGGATGCTGCATTAAGGTCTGGCATCTTCATCTCGGCGATCTCTTTGATCTGATCCTTTGTGATGGTAGCGACCTTTGTCTTGTTCGGTTCTCCAGAAGCCTTCTTGAGGTTGCATGCCTTCTTGATAAGTACTGCTGCCGGCGGAGTCTTTGTGATGAAGCTGAAGCTTCTGTCTGCATATACTGTAATCACTACAGGAATGATAAGATCTCCCTTATCAGCAGTTCTTGCATTGAACTCCTTGGTAAACTGTACGATGTTTACACCGTGCTGACCAAGAGCAGGACCAACCGGCGGAGCTGGAGTAGCTTTGCCTGCAGGAATCTGTAATTTAATGTAACCTGTAACTTTCTTTGCCATTTTCGGCACCTCCTAAAATAATGTGGTATTTGCGGGAATGTCCCTCCCACTGGCCGTCAGCCGGCCTTGCGGACTTCTGCGAAGCTGATTTCAACCGGCGTCGCACGTCCGAACAGCTCAACGTTAATAGTAACGGTCTGTTTACTCTGATTGATTGCCGACACGGTACCTGTGGAATCCTTCCACACGCCTCCGATAACGACAACCTGATCACCGACCTCGAGGTCGATGACAACCTTCTCACCGGCGTCAACTCCCAGCGGCTGCATCTCAGCCGGTGACAGCGGAACCGGTTTGGAACCCGGACCTACAAATCCGGTAACGCCTCTGGTATTGCGAACGACGTACCAAGTGTCATCATTCATAACCATGTTAAGGAGCACATATCCAGGAAACATCTTTCGCTGTACCTGTTTCTTCGTGCCGTTCTTTACCTCAACGACCTCCTCCATCGGTACGCGGACTTCCAGGATCTGGTCTTCAAGGTGTCTGTTTGCGATTGTCTTCTCAATGTTAGCCTTCACCTTATTCTCATAACCGGAATAAGTATGAACTACATACCATTTTGCTTCAGAATCTGACATTGATCCACCTTTTCCTTACCCAATGATCAACTGCATAACCTGCAGTCCCAGATTATCTACCAGCGTGATCAGTACGCACACAACCACCGAGATGGCAACGACCGCTGCGGTCTGTCTGCCGAGTGTCTTCGGTTCTGTCCATACGATCTTGTCCCATTCAGTCTTCAGGCCCTTCGCCCAGCTGCCCTTTTTCTTGTCGGTATTTGCTGGTTTCCCGGCCTTGTTCTTCTTTGCATCGTCTGCCATAAACTCACCTCACCAGAGAAAACGAAAGAACGAAGGTTCTCAATTACTTGGTCTCTCTGTGCAGCGTATGCTTTCTGCAGAATCTGCAGTACTTCTTGATTTCCATACGCTCCGGATGTGTCTTCTTATCCTTCGTCGTATTGTAGTTGCGCTGTTTGCATTCTGTACATGCTAATGTAATTCTGGTACGCACGACTTCCACCTCCACTGTAATAAACACTAAAATCGGGCCCGATTTTTCTGCATTTCTGGCAAATGGGAAACGATCACGTTCACCGCCTCTTTCTACCAAAAAAGCGTAAAAAAAAAGGACCTACTTCGTTGTCGCTGTACTAGCATAGCACGAAGTAAATCCTGTGTCAATATGTGTAAATTGCAAAATTTCAGCAATATTTCAGCAAATTTCAGCAGTACTTCAGCAAAAATTTCACCGATCCGCGTCAATGTCCGGCCGTCTCAGGATAACAGAGTTGGATTCCTTCGCGTTCAAAATACTCCACCCAGTAGTCGTCCGGTTTTTGGTCGGTGATCACTCCATAGATCCGCTCCAATGTGTCGATTCTGGAGAACGCTGTCTTGTCGAACTTGGTGCTGTCCAGTACCAGATAGCTCTTCGCGGCCGATTCGATGGTCACCTTTTTCAGAGATGTGAACTGCTGGAGAGAATCCATGATCCCGTGATCACGGTTCAGAGCCTTGCAGGACACAAAGGCTTTATCCGCATAATAAGCGTTCGCGGACTTCTCGGCTTCCGGCCCGATCAGGGCAAGATAGCCTTCCTTGAGTGTTCCGCCCGTTGAAATAATCGTCCACCCGGGAACCTCGGACAGCTCAAGAATGATCTCGATGGAATTTGTGACCACGGTCAGTCTCTGCTTGTTCTTGATTGCCTTCGCGATAAAAAGATCTGTGGAGCTTGCGTCCAGCATGATGTGATCTCCATCGTGTATGATCCCCGCCGCAATCTCCGCTATTTTCTGCTTCGCGACGACATTCTTGCGGCTTCTCACAGTGAGCGGCATATCAAAACCCACGTTCTCATTCAGCACCGCGCCGCCATAGCTTTTCGTGGCGTATCCTTCCTGCTCGAGTTTCTCCAGGTCCCGGCGGATGGTTTCTTCCGAGACGTGGTAAAGCTTGCTCAGTTCGCTGACGACAACTTTTTTGTTGTCCTGCAGCTTCTCAAGTATCAAATTACGTCGTTCAATTGCAAGCACTCTTATTTCCTCCTACATCAAGATAATGATCATAAGCGCTTCGCGGGTTTTCTCTCATACTCGCGGCTGCCTCTGCTCACAATCACTTCATATTCTGATGCAGTTCACTGACCGCGCAGATAAAAAGCAGCCCCGAGAAAGGATTCCCGGAGCTGAATATTCATCTTACAGAATGGTCTGAATAATCTTCTGGTCCGGATGCGCAATCACCTGTGAATCCAAATACATTCCCTTCTCTCCTGCGATCTCCCTTGCCTTTTCGATGGAAGCTGTCACAGCAGAAACTTCACCGGTGAGCAGCATGAAGGACTTACCGCACATGCCCTTTGCAAGACGCAGTTCAATCACCTGCACAATGGCTGTTTTCGCAGCCGCATCTGCTGCCTCAATCAGAGAAGCAACATCAAAAGTCTCCAGAATACCGAGCGAATTCACCTCTCCGATCTCGCTGGCCCCGTACATTGCCGGGAAGAGTGATTCATGAGGATTTCCGAGTACGAAATTATCGATAAGCTCGGACTCATATGCTGTACTGGCTGCTTCCACAGATGCTTTCACCGCACTGAGGTCCCCGGTGATAATAGCTATATATTTTCCTGGGCAGACCGTCTGCGCCTCGACAATGTCAACGTCTGCGGTCTTTACCATCAGATCCGCCGCGGTGATACCCGTTGGAATACTCTTAAACTCAATCATTCCGATTGCTTTACTCATAGCCGCCTACGTCCTTTCTTACTCTTTTCTGATCCTGATGAACGTATCGTTCACGTCCGTTACAACGCCCGGCAGAGATGCGTGCATCGCAACTCCAAGGCCGTCCGGTGCTTTCGCAACCATCTGCCTGTATTCCACGTGATCACCGACCTTGACGATCGGAACAGCCGGCGCACCGATATGCTGTCTGAGAAGGATGCGTACGGTTTTCTCGGGCTGCAGTTCATCATCCAGGGGAGCCGGCAGATCGTACTTGCTCAGTCCCAGACGGGCCTTCAGTCTGTCCTCCGGAACCTTCCGGAATTCTCTGGACGGTTTTACAGGAACCGCTTCAACAACCGGCGGCTTGATTCCCTTTGCCCTCAGCCCCGCCTTGTACTCTCCGATCAAGGTCCTCGGCGCAAGGTCCTGCGGGCACGCATACAGCTCGCAGATACCACATTGTGAGCAGAAGTTTGTATTCAGGAACGGGTTCAGATCCTGAAAATCCGCATTGGAGGCGGATCTCATAAATCTTGCGGGATCAATCGGGTGTCCGAGCGCATGACGCGAACACAAATCGGTACATGTCTCACACTGGCAGCAGATTGACGCGGCTCTCGCCAGATCAATCTTCGACTTTCTGCGCTTCTTCATGACAAGTGGATGATCCTGCGGAAGAACCAGAATTGCGTTTGTTGTCTTCGTAACCCTTCCATCATGCGGCTGAATACGGCCCATCATCGGACCGCCGACAAAATACACCGGATCCTCACAGGTAAGTTCTCCCGCGAGATCCACCACAGATTTGAAGGAACATCCGACAGATACAGGAACTGTGATCGGCTTTGATACCTCACCGATAATCGTCAGATATTTGAAGGTGACCGGCTTATCCTCTACCGCAGCCCGATAGATGTTGTACATAGTTTCTACATTATATACAATGCAGCCCTGCTCGATCGGAAGACCGCCCGGACGAACGACCCGTCCGGTACACTCGTAGATCAGGATAACCTCATCCCCCATCGGATATACTTCCTGAAGGTAATGAATCTTCATCTCCGGATATTTGCCGATTTCTTTTTCGACGGCTGCAATTGCATGTTCATAGGACTTCTTGATTCCGATGATCGCCTGCTTTGCCCCGACGGTCTCGGCTACCATGTGAAGTCCTGCGAGTATCTCATCCGCATGACTGCGGAGCAGCTGTCTATGTGGCTGCAGAAGCGGTTCGCATTCTGCACAGTTTAACAGAATGGTATCCGCATTTTTATTTAACTTTGCATAGGACGGAAATCCGGCGCCACCGGCACCGACCACGCCGCCGTCCTTCAGTTTTTGCTGCAACTCCTCAAATTTCATGCTTTCTCCATTCCAGAATTTTCTTCTTCAAAATAACCGTTGTCATCGATGATGCCGACGATTGCCGCGTCTACCGGAGCGTCCTGCATATCACAGCCGATTCTGGCAGCACTTCCCTGTGCAATCAAAACATATTCACCAATTCCGGCACCGATTACATCGATGGCTATGATCTGGCGTGTGTCCGCCGCCATATGATGCAGTGGTTCTACGATCATAAATTTATTTCCGACCAGCTTTTCACTTTTACGGGTGGAAATCAGACTTCCTACAACCTTTCCTGCTATCATATTTCCTCCATCATTATCCTTTATATAATTCTTTCAGCTTAAAAATACGAACCGGATAATCCTCCGTATGATTCCGTCATTCAAAAAACACGGATTGGATGATTCCTTGTATGATTCTTTCATCCGTAAAACACGGATTGGATGATTCCTTGTATGATTCTTTCATCCGTAAAATGCAGACAGAACTTTCAGGCGCGCACCACGCCCCGGGCTCCGTGTGCAGAAAACTACGATTACTATTATATGTACAATCAGTGCTGCCGAACCGCAAGGGATTTGTCTTGCAGAACATGGCAGCACCGAAAATCAGGATCCGACTACTGAATAATGGTTACCGTATCGCCCTGTTTGATTCCCGCCGCATTTGCCTCGTCGGTATCAATGTGCATCTCAAGAGTAAAGCTCTTATCTACACGTATTACCACGTGATTGAAGATTGTACCGCGATCATTCTCAGCCTTTACGGAAACAATGTCACCATTCTTGAGGCCGGCTGCCTCAGCATCTCTCGGAGACATATGGATGTGGCGCATCGCAATGATTGCTCCCTCGTTGAGATAAATAGCTCCCTTTGGCCCTACAATCGCGATCGGCGCACTTCCTGCGATATCGCCTGACTGACGGATCGGCGCCTTAATGCCGAGCGTTCTTGCGTCCGTTGCGGAAATCTCAACCTGTGTCTGTTTTCTCACAGGTCCCAGAATACGAACATTTTCAATGGCACGGAGCTTCAAACCCACGATGGTAACCTGCTCGTTCGACGCAAACTGCCCACCCATCAGATCCTTCTTCTTGGTGAGCTGATAGCCCGGACCGAACAGAGCCTCTACATGCTCCTGTGTCAGATGTACGTGTCTCGCGGATACACCAACCGGAACGAGAAATCCCTTAGAGGGCTTTTCCTCCGCTTTGTTTAAGGATTCAATCACCATGCGGGTGATGGTTTCAATTTGATTTGTATCCAAAATGACACCTCGTTATCTGAATTGAACTTTAATACTTTCGTTGATAAGCCTCGCAACCCCTGAAGGTACAAATGCTTACTTATTCAGATGCGGAAGGATCATCTCAACATCCTGATGCGGTCTCGGAATTACGTGAGTCGCAACCAGCTCACCAAGACGGGAAGCATTGTTTCCGCCGGCTTCAACTGCGGATTTTACAGCGCCTACATCACCGCGAACCATAACAGTTACGAGTCCGGAACCGATTCTCTCTGTTCCGATCAGGCTTACGTTTGCTGCCTTGCACATCGCATCGGCTGCCTCGATTGCAGCTACAAGTCCTCTTGTCTCAACCATTCCTAAAGCTTCCTGTGTCATTTTTCTTTCCTCCTTGAAATTCGTGTGTGCGGGCTCATCCGCTTTTACTGGTGTTTTATCTGATTCTTCGATATGAACGGTTTCTGTCTTTTCTGATTCGGCTTTTGAATCCATGCTGTCAGCTTCAGCCGTCTCCGCAGCCTTCTCCGGTGCAGCGGACTTTACCTCTCCTGCAGTTTGCTCCGCCTCTAAAGGTTTTTCAGCTCCTGCAGGTTTTTGCCCTTCTGCAGGCTTCTCTGCTTCTTCTTGCCTTCCTGCTTTTGCAGGTTCTGCTGTGCCGGCGTCCATATTTTTCACCGTTTCCGAAATAATCTTCTTCTCTGCGGGCTTCTTCTGCTCCGCAGCCGCGGCTTTTTCTGCGGATTCATTACCGGAAGGATTTACCTTCGTTTTCTTTATTTCCGCCATGCGTAATCTCCCACTGTTCTCCATCTGCTTGCGCTCAGTTGAACCATTTTTACAATTTCCTCATGTGGGTTCGCAATGACCGCTTTCAGAGTTGGTTTCTTGATGCACTCCCTCATGACCGCGTCAACCGCTGTCTGTACAGAGGAGACATCTCCTTCAATAATCAAGGTGACCAGACGTCCTCCGAGCTTCCGTTCCCAGGAAGCAAGCCTCACATCGGCTGCCTTGCACATGATATCGACGGCGTCCATAGCTGCGGTTACGCCTACTATTTCTATAAAGCCATACGCATTTCCCATGGATCGTCAGCTCCTTCAGTGATTACTCGAGATTATGCGGCAGAATGTACTCAACATCCTCATGAGGTCTCGGAATTACGTGTGTGGCAACCAGCTCTCCAAGTCTGGATGCAGCAGCGCTTCCGGCTTCTACGGCAGCCTTTGTAGCGCCGACATCACCGCGGACAAGTACAGTTACCAGTCCGGATCCGATCTTTTCTGTACCGATCAGATGAACTTCTGCTGCCTTGGTCATAGCATCGGCTGCCTCGATTGCAGCTGTAAGACCTCTGGTCTCAATCATACCTAAAGCTTCCTGTGACATTTCTCAAATCCTCCTGATAAGTTCAAAACTTGTCTAGTGCGCTGATTTTCAGCATCTTTTCAACACCCGGATCGTCCGGATTGGGAATTACGTAGTGCTGCACAACTCCGCTGATCTCTTTTGCCTTTTCGATTCCGGCCTCCATCGCCGCGTTTACTTCAGAGACATTTCCTCTGAACTTCACCGTGACGAGAAGAGGAACCGGAAGCTCATCGGCATGTGCAGGCTTATTCTTGTCAAAAACCTCCAGTGTGACATTGGCAGCCTTGCATCCGGCGTCGGCAGCCACAAAGGCGCACGTCAGACCGTAAACCTCCAGAATACCCACGGCTTTTGCCATTGTCCTGCACTCCTTTCAATCAGTATCGTAGTCATTCCGATCGATGTCAAGCATCATCAGTGATTATTTGTATTTCCGTCAAGCGGTACATTTGTAACCGCGATCTTGAATCCCTTCTGTGCCAGAGCGAATTCATGTGCCTCATTGATCTTGTCGAGCGGGAACGCATCTGTGATCAGATCCGTTACCGGAAGGCCGATTGCCTTTGCTCTCTTCAGGAAGGAGAAGGTTGTTACGTAGTCTCTCAGTGTGTATACCCAGGACCCGACGAGGTTGATCTCCTTGGAGCAGAGATCAAAGTGCGGATTGATGGTGGCATCTCCGTTGTTGATGAAGAAGCCAAGCTCGCACAGCCCGCCGCCGTTGCGGATGAAATGGTAGATATTGGAGTGCGCGACCGGTGATCCTGTGCACTGGAAAGCGAAATCTGCCAGATGTCCGTCAAAGGTCTCGGCAACAGCGTTCGCCAGGTTGTCGATTCCCTTGTAGTTCATGAAGTTGACTGTCTTGGTAGCTCCCATCTTCTTGGAGAACTCCAGTCTGGAATCATTGCCGTCCACCGTTGTAATGTTGTCAATACCCATCGTGCGGAGAACCGCGACGCACAGAAGTCCGATCGGTCCGACGCCCTGTACGACTACGCGGCTGTTGAATCGAAGGATTCCGGTCGTCTTTGCTCTCTCAACCGCATGTACCAGAACCGCCGCTGGCTCGATGATGATACGGCTCTTCAGATCCATGTCAGATACATTGAAAAATGTAGATCCGCGGGAACCTTTGATGAAGATGTAGTCGGAGAACCATCCGTTCAGATGAATGTCATCATCCGGGATCAGTCCGTATACATCAGCCGCTCCGACATTTTTCTTGTTCAGGTCGAACATTGTGATGTCCGGATCATCCTTGAACATCATGCAGGTGACGATCTTGTCGCCGACCTTTACCGGATTTCCGGCGCTGTCAACCTTTACATTCTTACCGATCTTTACAATCTCTCCGGTTCCCTCATGTCCCAGAGCAACCGGGATCAGACCAAAGGGATCTTTCTTGAATTCATGCTGATCAGTTCCGCAGATTCCGGTTCCCTCGACTCTTACGAGGATATCATCGTCGCCGACCTCCGGGATCGGGAACTCCTTCACATCATAGTGCTGAAGTGCTGTGAGCATCGCCACATGCGCGGTCTTCGGAATCGGACCGCTTGAGGCAGGTGCCGCGACAGGGGCATTCGCAGGTGCCGGTGTTCCGGACATGCTTGAAAGTACCTGTCTTACAATCTCCTCTATATTATTCTGATTCATATCCATTCTGTAATTTCCTCCTGATCAGCGGATGCAAAGGCTGTCTACCATTACGCAGCGTCTCTTCTTTGTGAAGGTCTTGGCGCTTGTAAGTCCCTCGCCTGTTCTGGACGCGATGGTGAAGGTGCAGATTCCTTCTCCGCCATAGCCCAGAGCCGCGTAGGACGGGCCGTTCTTGACGAGGATTGCGGTATCCATTGCTCTTGCATACTTCGTAATGCGTTCCACATCATGAGAATGAATGTGGGCGGAATGGCGGTTGCCATGCTCCAGCCATACGCATTTCTCAACAGCGTCATCAAAATCCTTTGCCGGGACAATACCCAGAATCGGCATCATCAGCTCCGTGGAAATCAGAGGATTCTCTTTTTCTCCGACGAAGGTGATGCAGCGGATACCCGGATCCGCTTCAACTCCGATCATGGACAGAAGTGTTCTGGCGTCACGTCCCACACACTTGCGGTTCAGTTTGCCCTTTTCATCCATGACGGTGCGGATGAGAGCGTCCTGCTCTTCCTTAGATGCGAGATAGCATCCCTGCTCGGTTACCATGTAGTGCAGCAGCTCGTCAACGACCTGCTGTACAGCGACGATCTCTTTCTCGGCGATGCAGGGAAGGTTATTGTCGAAGGTGCATCCGTTTACGATGTCCTCCGCCGCCTTGCGGATGTCTGCCGTCTCATCAACGAGTGCAGGCGGGTTTCCGGCTCCGGCTCCGATTCCTCTCTTGCCGCAGGAAAGAATCGCGGTTACAACGCCCGGACCTCCGGTAGCTACCAGAAGAGGAATATCCTTGTGATGCATCATGACGGAGCTGGTATCCAGCGTCGGATGCTCAACGGTGCACGCGATGTTGTCCGGACCGCCGGCCTCCAGAGAAGCCTCGTTCATCATGTTGATCGCGTAGATTGTTGTCTTGATTGCCTGCGGATGCGGGTTGAATACTACAGTATTTCCGGCCGCAAGCATTCCGATTGTATTGCAGAAGATTGTCTCCTGCGGATTTGTACAGGGTGTGATAGCACCGATGACTCCGAACGGGCCCTCCTCGACAAGAGTAAGTCCGCGGTCTCCGGAGTATGCTTCTGTGGTAATATCCTCCGTTCCCGGAAT
>SAMEA3663095__coassemble_1642_pt1 | contig 12576 bp, 11 predicted proteins | sample SAMEA3663095__metabat2_low_PE_027 | metagenome-assembled genome bin SAMEA3663095 (sample SAMEA3663095) | pig gut metagenome | biome: pig gut; feature: pig-associated habitat; material: faeces | place: France | collected 2012 | reverse complement strand
GCAGAACTCTGCTTCTGAGCGGCAGCTTTCTTCGGCTAGGCACCGTATCCGGCATCCTCCACCGCTTTTATGATTTCAGCCGATCCGGCTGTACCGTCAACAGCCATCGAATTGGTCAGAAGAGAAACCGATACCGATTTCACTCCCGGAACCTTTGAAACTGCTTTTTCCACATGGGCCTGGCATGAAGCACATGTCATACCTGTTACAATATACTGATTCATTGTGACTTTGACCTTCTTTCCTCATGTTAAATACTTCTATTTCCGCATTTCACTCCTGAAACGTTTTCCGCAATTCATTTCATAAGCTTCTGAAGTACACTGCACAGCTCATCAATCGTCTCATCATTGCCCTGACGAATATCATTTGCCACGCAGCCGCGGATATGACAGCCGAGAAGCACCTTGTTGAAGCTGTTCAGCGCACTTGTCGCGGCTGAAACCTGAATCAAAATATCCGGACAGTAGGCATTATTCTCCACCATCTTTTCAATGCCTCGGATCTGCCCCTCCACCCTTTTCAGACGGATCAGCAAAGCCTTCTGCTCCTCCGGCGTCCTCGCCTTGTGCTTCCCCGATCCGCATCCGCAGGTATTTTCTCCCGCCAGTACTGCTTCTTCGAGCGTTTCAGTGTCCTTGTCCGCCTGCCAGTCTTCACCGTCCGAAGCATGATCCGAACAGCATGCAGGTATCTTTGTTTTCTTCTCTTCTAAATCTTTCATAACCGCCTCCCGTAATACCCCGGCCGGGTATCTCATCTGCTGTTAGAATATACCCTTACGGGGTATATGTCAACCATATTTTTTCATTGGTGACTTGCAACATAGTTTATCCTTTGTAACTGGCAATCATCTGAAATATACTTCGCATTCGGCTGCGGCTCACTGTTCGTGTAAAAAAGGCTGCCGCACTTTCGTGCAGCAGCCTGCTTTTTCATTTTCTTTTGCGGTTTTTCATCTGAATCAGGACGCCCAGGATGACCATCAGAAAAATTCCTGCTGCATCTGCTGCAGCGGCAGCCCGGTAATCAAAGACTTCCCCTGTGAGTGTGAGATCTCCGCTCCTCTGTAACCGTCCGAACCTCCCGTCCATTTTCATCGGTCCAGAATCCGAATGACGTCAGGAATGGCATTGCCGGATTTTTCAGCCGAAGCGGCAGATCCTCCACGGTGTACGTCTCCGGAAGCCCCGCAATGCTGTATACCCCCGGAGTGTACCGGATATGATAGATGACGGGTTCGGCACTCATGGTGATTTCCACATCATGATCCGGCATCCGGAAGTCGGTGACGCCCGCCTCTTTGCCCGACAGCGCATCCGGCGGATCTCCGGTAATTTTCAGATCTTTGTATCCCCTCTCCTCCGATGCGAGAAAACTGACCTCATCGCCGAACGTGCAGCGGATCGTGAAGGTCCGCTCCCGATCGCCGGATTTTTGACTTCCCGGCAACGATCCCCCGTTGAGACCGACTCCCTTTCCGGCATGGATCGTAAGGCTGTATGTCAGCGGAGTATAATGGAAATCAAATTTTGTGGTGCCGTCTGGAGAAATGACGCCGGTCTGCGCACCGGGAGTTTTATATCCGTCTTTTGCCGGCGGATTCACCGTTACCTTTTCCCCGGTCGTACCATATCTCGTCTCCACATCATCTGCTTCGCTCCCGCAGTGATAAATCACCTGATACGGTGTGTGATCCGATGCCTTCCACGATGCCGTAAGGGTGATATTCTCATACGGCATCTCTGTCTGATCCGTCACCCCGTTACCATTCAGACTCCATCCGGAAAAAACATATCCTTCTTTTTCGGGCACAGGCAGATCCGTCAGGGATTCACCCTCCCGGATCTTTTTCTCTTTTACAGGGCAGGTGCCGCCCGCCGCGTCAAAGACAACCGTATATTCTCTCTTTTGCGCCTCCGACACCGCATTCCGGATGTAATCATGAATGGCCTGATACGTGCCGCCATCATAATGAATTCCATCCACTGTGGTGTAGCCTCCCGACAGGAGGCTGCTGTAGGAATCGATCCAGGTAACCTTGTCACTCAGCGCGTTCCTCAGCGTATCATTGAACGGCGCGCAGGTGCCATCATTGGAATAAACCGATGAGGACGTCTCCGCTCCTCCGTTCTGATGACCGACCGGATTCACCGAATCAAAGAACACGCGGTTGCCATCCCTGCTCCAGCTGTCTGCATTCGCATTCACATATTCCGCATAACGGTTCGCACTGCTCACAGGGGATCCCATATCATTGCAGCCCATGAGAATAACAAGATCTGTATTCCCCTGTTCCATCCAGGGCTCTGCCTCTGCCATACCTGTTCCGGCAAACCAGTCAAAGCCCATGGCTACACGTCCGATATAAACCTCATTTCCCAGAGATGCGTTAATGTCCTCGCTGTAGCCGGACCCGGAAAGTGTGATGTACATGCCGACCGTTCTGGAATCCCCGACAAAGACAATTCTGCGGTTCTCATCTGCCGTCCCCGCAGCCGCGCCATCCGTTTTAACCGTACGCACTGTCCCGGTGTTTTCCGCCCCTGAACTCTTTCCTGCGGTACTCACCGTACCGGAATTTTCCGCTCCGGCGGCAGGAAGCGCGGGAAACAGGAGCATCGCGGCAAACAGGCTGACAAGTATGCCGGCAAACCGCAGATGCGGATAAGATCGTCTGTGACTGGATCTGTCATTTGAGTGTTGTCCGAATGTATGATCCCTCATCAGTCCCTTGTCTCCATGACGATCAGAATTCCTTCCCTGCACTCGATGATACCCTCATCTGCGACAATCTCATTGCTTGTAGTGAGACCTCCGTCGCCCTGGATGATGTCCGCGTCCTTCAGCGGATATCGGAATCCAGTGAGGCTGACCCCGTGAGCCTCTCCGCGAAACGGATAGACCGAGACATACTTTCCGTACTGCTCCGATTTTGGGATCACGATTTTCCGTCCCACCGGCATGGAGATCCGGTTCGTTACGTCGATGATACTGCCCTCAATCCCTCGCGCATAGAGCTTATACAGGTCAAACACACTGCTGAAGACATGATCCAGCCTTGTTCCCGTAGCCCCGAAAAAGCAGACGGCATCCGCACCGGCTGATACAGCCTTTTCGAGAGCGATGTCGGTATCCGTCATATCCTTTTCCGGACGGTATTCATCGATCGGGACACCTGCCCTCCGGAATGCGGCAAGCTCCGGGGCAGCATCCGCTCTCTCCTTCGATGACAGTGCCGTTCCACCCGCGGAAAGGCTGTCAAAGTCTCCCACGATATAATCCGGTGTGATCTGATTCTGATAGCAGAACCGTACACCACGGTCCGCCGCGATGCAGATCTCCGGTTTTTCCTTATCCAGATACTCCAGGGCAGCCCTTTTATCGATGCTTCCCCCGGAAAAAACAACCACTTTCCGCACGTTTTTCTTCTTTCCTCTCGCTCTTTCTTATCCCCGCGTATATTCCGCTCTCATCTATCCCTGCCGTATCACTGCAGGATTATTCCGGCTTCTTACATACAAGATCTAATGCCCGCAGCCCTGTTCCGGCTTCTTGAATCCGAGCGCTTATACCTGAAATCCTGTTCCAGTTTCTTCGTATGCAATGTTCTGTTCCGGCTTCTTACCTTAAAAATTTATACCCGCAAGCCTTCTCCGGCGTCCGGTGCGTGTTTCAGTCCGTGACTCAGCTGCCTGATATCTCCTTCTCATGAATCCGTTTCATCAGATCGGATGCATTTTTCGCGATATCGCCGCGGAAAACAGCCGAGCCGGCCACAATCACAGACGCACCGGCGTCCAGAACGGTATCAATCGTGGAAGCATTGATGCCGCCGTCAACCTCAATGGGAAGATCCTGATACCCAGCCTCATCCAGCTTCCGCCGCAAATCACGGATCTTCGCCGTCATTGACGGTATATATTTCTGTCCGCCGTATCCCGGATTCACAGTCATGATCAGAACCATATCCACCTTATCCAGCACATAATCAAGCACCTGCAGCGGTGTCGCCGGATTCAGAGCAACCCCGGCCTTCATTCCGCTCTCATGGATATGCTGAAGCGTCCGGTCCAGGTGCGCACAGGCCTCTGCGTGAACGGTAAACATATCCGCGCCCGCCTTCGCGTAATCGTCCACGAACCGGTCCGGCTCGGTCACCATCAGGTGAACATCAAAGAACATTTTCGAAACAGGCCGGATCGAACGGATCACGACATCGCCGAAGGAAACCGGCGGCACAAACTGACCGTCCATCACGTCAATGTGAAGCCATGGTGCTCCGGCGTCTTCCAGGATGCGTACCTGTTCGCCGAGTTTTGAAAAATCCGCAGATAAAATAGAGGGGCTAAGTCGGTAAATTCTAGTCATGTCAGTATCTCCTTTTCTTCATCTCACGCAGTTCTTCATAAAACCTGCAGTAATTGTCATATCTCTCCTGAAAAATTTTTCCATTCTCCACCGCTTCCCGGACACCGCAGTCCGGCTCACGTATATGAGAGCATCCCTGAAAACGGCAGTTCGGCTCATATTGTGCAAATTCCGGGAAATACTTCTGGAGCTCCTCCGGTTCCATCTCCGGAAGATCCAGCGAGGTAAATCCGGGTGTGTCACAGAAGTAGGTGTCCTCCCCCAGAGCGATGAGCTGCGAATGCCGGGTGGTATTTTTTCCTCTTCCGAGCTTTCGGCTGAGCTCCCCGGTCTCCATATGAACCTCACTCTGCATAAGATTGGTGAGCGTTGATTTTCCGGCGCCTGAGGGGCCTGCCACAACGGTCGTCCTCCCCTTCAGACGGCGAATCACCTCGTCCGTCCCCTCCTGCCTCTCCGCACTGATCAGAAGGACCTCATACCCGCAGGACACATAGATATCCCGCCAGTGAGCCGCCTCCCTGCTGTCCGCAATGTCCTTCTTGTTGAAGCAGATGAGTACCGGAATATGCTGTCTCTCCATCGAGATCAGAAACCGGTCCAGCAGCCCAGATTCCGGATCCGGACTTTTCAGCGCAAAAAAAACCAGAGCCTGGTCCACACCCGCCACCGCCGGACGGATCAGCGAATTCTTACGCGGAAGGATCCTCACTACATTTGCCGTCCGCTTCGTCTCATCAAGCACCTCGATCTCCACCCGGTCTCCGACCAGCGGCTTCATCTTCTCTTTTCGAAATATTCCCTTCGCCTTGCATTCGTATTCGCCTTTTTCGGTTTCTACATAATAGAAACCGGCGATTCCTTTAATGATTCTCCCTGTCATTCCTCACATCCTGCCGATTCTCTGATTACCGGAAACAGAAAAAGGCTGTACACTGCCCGGGATCTCTCCCGGTCAGCGCATCAGCCTGTATCTTTTTCCTGTCTGTCAGCTCTCCTCCTGGAAGGTTACATTCGGATACTTCGCGATCAGCGTACCATCCTCATACACATTGATCACACCGGTCTCACCGGATGTGCTCTCGATCGGAGTACTGTACGTTCCGCCATTCCATGGGTCCGAGCCCTCGTAAATTGTTGTGGTCTGGTCGCCCTGTACCAGCTCGAGCTTAACGGTTCCGCCATTGTATCCGGACGGCTGGGACAGCGGACTGTAGCACACATATTTCTTCGCGGAAGTACTGCTGGTGCTGCTCAGCTTATTGATCGTCAGTGTCACACTCGATCCTGCGTCCACAGATGTGCCGACATCCGGGCTCACGGCAAGAACAACACCGTCCGCCTGTGTCTTATCCTCGGATTCCTTTTCCTTATAAGAAAGCCCCATGGAATCCAGGGTAGATTCCGCATCCTCCTTTGACCATCCGACAACAGAAGGAACCTGAACCTTGTTCGAGTCGTCCTCTCCCTTGCTGACGGTCAGTGTCACCGTGCTTCCTGCAGCGACGCTGGTTCCCTCTGCGGGATCACATGAGATGACATAGCCCACATCAACGGAATCGCTGTAGTCCAGAGAAACCTCTACCTGAAGGCCCACTCCCGTCAGCAGATCCGTCGCCTGCTGCTGCGTAGCTCCGGTAATACCGCTGGGCACCGTGACATCCGCCTTTCCTGTGCTGACCGTAACATTAATTGTTGTTCCGGGATCAACCTTCGTACCCGCTTCAATCGACTGGGCCATGATCTGACCCTCGGAGTAATCCTCCGATGTCTGCTCATCGGTCTCACTCACACCGATTCCAAGCTTGTTTGTCGCCTGCTGTGCCTCCTCCAGCGTCATGCCGAGAAGCTTCGGAACCTCCACCTGAGAATCCGAGGACGAAGAGGAGCTCTCCTCTGACGTGCTCGTTGAGGTTGCTGCCGAGGAACTGCTGTTCTTGGAGGAAGATCCTCCGAAATGGAATCCCCCTGCCATATTGCCGATGACAAGGATCAGAATCACGATGATGATTGCTCCGACGATAAATCCGCCGATCGTGATCGCCTTCTCCAGCTTCGTGCTTCCGGCATCCTCTTCATCGTCATCGTCGTCATCATCATTATAATGATCCAGATATTTTTTGCGGCGCTCGTACCTGTCGTCATCATCATCGTCATCGCCGCGAAGCGTTCCATTGTTCATACCGCGCCGTATCTCATTCATTTCATGGTCGGTCATCTTCACGGTTTCCGCATGAGAGGCCAGAGGCGCGATCTGAACAAAATTGCCCTGCGGGTCGATCAGTGAACGCTTCAGATCATCGATCAGCTCACCGACATTCTGATAGCGGCGCTCCGGATTCTTCTGCGTGCACTTCAGAATGATCTGCTCCAGAGAATACGGGAGATCCGGCGTATAAATCGACGGCGGAACAATCTCCTCCTGAAGATGCTTGATCGCGATTGCGACTGTCGTATCACCATCAAACGGAACCCTTCCGGTGACCATCTCATACATGGTGATACCCAGTGAATAGATATCGCTCTTGGCGTCAGAGTAACCTCCGCGGACCTGCTCCGGAGAGCTGTAATGCACCGATCCCATCACATTGGCTGTGATGGTGTTCGAATTGATTGCCTTGGCAATACCGAAATCGGAGAGCTTCACCTTTCCGTCGGTTGAAATCATGATATTCTGAGGCTTGACATCCCTGTGGACGATTCCCACATTATGAGCAGCCTCCAGACCCAGGGAAACCTGAATCGCGATACTGGTCGCTTCCTTTACGCTCAGCTTTCCCTTCTTTGCGATGTAATTCTTGAGCGTGATCCCCTCGATCAGCTCCATGACGATATACTGAAGGCCCCTGTCCTCACCGACATCATATACATTTACAACATTCGGATGGGAAAGCTTGGCAGCCGCCTGAGCCTCCTTCTGGAATTTCGCTACAAAACTGCTGTCCTCACGGAACTCCGCCTTCATGACTTTGACCGCGACGAGACGATTCAGTTTTCTGTCCTGAGCCTTATAAACATCCGCCATACCGCCATATCCGATTCTGGACATGATCTCATAGCGTTCGCCCAGTATAACTCCCTCTTTTAACATAACACTCTCACCTCGTTTGCTCTGTTCATGCCTCTACCACAATGACAGCGATGTTATCCCGCCCGCCGTTCGCGTTAGCCTCATCAACCAGAACCTGCGCCTTATCTGCTTCTGTATCTTCACCCTTCAAAATTTCGAAGATTCTCTGATCCTCGACCATATTGGATAAGCCGTCCGAACACATCAGGATCTGGTCCCCCGTCTCCAGCTTAACATCGAAGAAGTCGATCTTGACATCCTCATTTGTTCCGACCGCTCTTGTAATTATATTCTTGTCCGGATGATTTCTGCCCTCCTCCGGTGTCAGTTCTCCAAGGCGAACCATTTCAGCAATCAGAGAATGGTCCTGCGTGATCTGTGTCATGGAATCACTTCCCGCCAGATATAGCCTGGAGTCTCCGACATTTGCGATGTACGCATATCCGCCGACGACGGTGCATACCACCATTGTCGTTCCCATGCCAGCCATAGACGGATCATTTCTGGACTGGGAAAAAACCTCACGGTTTGCCGCCTCAATCGCATTCCTCATGACCTTTACCGGATTGAAATTCTTATCCTTACGGACGGTCTCGACCAGCACCGACACCCCATATCGTGATGCAAAGTCGCCGGCATTATGTCCGCCCATTCCATCCGCAACCACAAAAAGATTCGGCAGATTGCCCACCGACTCCTCTGAGGTAAAGATAAAATCCTGATTCATATGTCTTTTCTGGCCGATATCGGTTGCAGAAAATACCTTCATGCCTAATTCTCCTGGTTACTGTCAATATAACTCTTTCGCAATTGTCCACAGGCACCGTCGATATCAGCGCCCATTTCCCTTCTTATAGTAACATTAATCCCGTAATTTTCAAGTTTATTTTGAAAATTCAGAACCGCCTGACGGCCGGAACGGGCGAAATGGCGCTCTTTTACCGGGTTGACCGGGATGAGATTCACATGACAATTGAGCCCCTGGAGCAAGCCTGCCAGCTCAGCGGCATCCTCCTCCGAATCGTTCTGTCCCTTCGCAAGCGCGTACTCAAACGTCAGCCTGCGACCCGTTTCCGCAAAATAAAAACGGCATGCGTCCATCAGCTCCCGGATACTGTACTTGTTCGCGACCGGCATAAGCTTCCTTCTCTTCTCATCGTTCGGAGCATGCAGGGAGATTGCGAGTGTAATCTGAAGATCCTCCTTCGCCAGCTGACGGATTCTCGGAACGATTCCGCAGGTCGACACCGTGATATTCCGCTGGCTCAGGTTCAGCCCCGCCTCTGCGCTTGCAAGCCTTACAAAGCGGACCACGCTGTCGTAATTCTCCATGGGCTCACCGCTTCCCATGATGACGACATTGGAAACCCTTTCTCCGGTAATCCTCTGGATCTGATAAACCTGCTCGAGCATCTCCGACGCTGTAAGCGACCGTACCAGACCGTCCAGCGTGGACGCGCAGAAACGGCATCCCATCCGGCATCCGACCTGAGAAGAAATGCAGACGGAATTTCCGTGATGATATTTCATCCAGACGCTTTCTATCACATTCCCGTCATTTAATGCGAACAGATACTTTCTCGTTCCGTCAATCGCCGAGATCTGCTCCCGGACCGCTCTCAGTCTCGTCAGCGGATACTCATGTTCCAGTTTCTCACGGAGCTTCAGAGAAAGGCTGGTCATCTCGTCATAGCTCTCCACCCGCTTCTGATGCATCCAGGAAAAAAGCTGCGCCGCCCGGAACTTTTTCTCCCCGAGGCTCTGCATGCACTCCTCCAGTTCCCCCGGAAGCATTGATTTAATATCTGTCACGCCCTGCAATTTTTCCTCACTGCTGATCATTTAAATCCTCCCGACCCTTGTCTCTCCGCCGGCACAACAGGTTCCCCGGTCACTGTCTTCTCCGCCAGCTGCAGCTGTCTTCCCGGCGCCTGCTTCGCTCATGGCATTCGCAGCGTTCTGCTTCTTCTCCTGCTTCCGGCTTCCCTCCAGTTTGCGGAACCTCGCGAAGAAGAATCCGTCGCAGTGATGAATGCCCGGAAGCAGCTGCACAAAGCCCCTTTCTGCCGTTTTCTTCACGCTCTCGTCTGCGAGCAGCTCGTCCGGCAGAATATCCGTAAGTCCGACGCTCTCCAGCGGAAAGCTGTCCAGAAGCCATCTTACATTGTCCTCGTTCTCGCTCCTGGCGATAGTGCAGGTGCTGAACAGCAGAATTCCTCCCGGACGCACATACGACACAGCGTTTGTCAGAATTTTTCTCTGAAGAGCAGACAGCTCCTTTTCCTTCTCATGGGAAGCCCGATATTTGATATCCGGTTTCTTGCCGATGACACCGTAGCCGGAGCAGGGCACATCCGCGATGACCACATCGGCTGTCCCGAAGCGCTCCGGAAGTGGAACGGAGGCATCCTGCACCTCAATTTCAATATTTTTCACCTGACAGCGATCCACATTCTCCCGTATGAGAGCTGCCTTCGCTTCCGTGAGATCACCGGAGATCACCTTCCCCGTGCCTTCCATCAGATCAGCCGCGAGCAGGCTTTTCCCTCCCGGAGCTGCACAAAGATCGAAAACCAGATCCCCCGGACGGATCCCCGCGCAGCGGACCGCAAGCTGTGAGCTCACATCCTGCATGAGAAACCCGCCATCTTCAAATGACGAAAGCTCCGCGGGATTTCCTGCATTCTTGAGATACCAGGCATCCGGCACATAAGGAGCCTTCTCCAGCTCCACCCCCTCTGCCTTCAGTTCTCTCACGACATCTTCTGCCCCGGCATATAATCCGTCTTCCTTCCGTTTCCGGACACGGATGGTCACCTCATTCTGCTCAAGAAATCCGCGGCAGATGTCCTCCGTTTTTTCAATGCCGAACGCATTGATCCAGTCTGACACGAGAAGCTCCGGCATCGAATACCGGACCGACAGACACCGGACCGGCTCTTCCATCGAGGGATAAACGATCCTCTCCGGATGCCTCGAAATATTCCGCAGCACCCCGTTCACGAATCCCTTCAGACCGGAAAATCCCTTTCTTCCCGCAAGACGTACGCTCTCGTTTACCGCAGCGGAATCCGGCACCGAATCCATGAACTGCAGCTGATACACGCCCATCCGCAGGATCTCCCGGATCACCGGCTTCATGCGCTCTGTCTTTGTTTTTGAAAAGAGATTCAGAATATAATCAAGACGGATCTGATATTCCAGCGTTCCCTCCGTCAGACGAAGATAAAAGGCACGCTCCTGATCCGACAGCCACCCGTAGCGCTGCAGAACGTCCCGGATGACGAAATGGCTCTGCCGGCCATCCTCCCGGATGGCGAGCAGAGTCTCAAGCGCCAGTTCTCTGATATTGATTCTCTCAGTCACGTCTACGGCTTCCTCCTGACAAAATGATCATCCTCAGCAGATACAAAAGGGACGCGCATACTGCGGCAACATAGGTCATCGCAGCCGCGATGAGAACCTTTCTCGTATCGGAGAGTTCCCGTCCCTCTTCCATTCCCATCGTTTTCAGCTTCTGCATAGCCCGGTGAGACGCGTTGAATTCTACCGGAAGCGTCACAAGCTGGAACAGCAGTGCGAGGCAGAACAAAAGGATGCCAATCTCCGTCAGAATACCGGACTGGAATACAAGGCCGATGAAGAACAGGATCCACGAAAAACGCGAGCCGAAATCAGCAGCCGGAACCAGTGCCGAACGAATACGCAGCGGCGCATAGTCTTTCGCATCCTGAATCGCATGACCGCATTCATGTGCGGCGACGCCAAGCGCCGCTACCGATGTACTGCCATAAATCGATTCCGACAGATTCACCGTTTTCGACCTCGGATCATAATGATCCGTCAGGCTTCCTCTGACGCGGCGCACCTGAACTCCGTAAATACCCTCGCTTTCAAGAATTCTCTGCGCCACTTCCGCCCCTGTCATGCCATATGAGCTTCGAACCCTGCTGTATTTCCGGAACGTGCTTTGCATGGACGTCTGAACAATCAGCGAGAGTACAAACGCAAGAATGACAAGAATATAGGTCCAGTCAAAATACAATCCGTATCCGCCGTAGTACATAGGAGAGCCTCCTCTCTTGATGCGAATGAATCCCGGCTGTCCTCCGGGAAACGTCTCATAAATAGGAATCCCGGCAACTTTCCGGGAACCATCTGTATCTGTATAAAACCCGGTTATTCCCCGGGAAAATATGTCTCTGTATTATACCCGGATATTCCCGGAAAATCTGTGTTTATAAAAGCCCGGATGTTCCCGGAAAATCTCTGTTTATAAAAGTCCGGTTATTCCCGAAAAATCTGCGTTTATAACCCCCGGTTATTCCCCGAGAACGGTTCCCGTCTTCACACTGTGTCCGCGCAGAAAATCCGAAGCCTTCATGCGCTTCTTTCCTTCCAGCTGAAGTTCCGTGATCCGCAGCGCATTTTCACCGGTCTGAACAAGCAGGCCGCTCTCATCAGCGGCAAGTACCGTGCCGGGCTTTTCCCCGGATTTTCCTGTTTCAATCCGGCTCTTCCAGATTTTCAGCCCTTTCCCCTGCATGGAGGTGTACGCGGCTGGCCAGGGATTCATTCCTCTGATGAAACATTCAAGCTTCCTGGCCGGAAGCGACCAGTCAATCCTTCCGTCCGCCTTGCTGATCATACGTGCGTATGCGGTCGGGCTTTCCGCCGGCTGTTTCACCGGATGAAGGTCACCCTTCTCCAGCTTCGCAAGCGTTTCCACCAGAAGCTCCGCGCCTGCCTTTGCGAGTTTGTCAAACAGCGAGCCGCCTGTCTCCTCTTTCGAGATCGCCACCTCGACCGACGCCAGCATGTCACCGGTATCCAGTCCCTCGTTCATCTGCATAATCGTTACTCCGGACTTTTCTTCGCCGTCGATGACCGCCCACTGAATCGGCGCCGCTCCACGGTATTTAGGAAGCAGAGACGCGTGTACATTCAGACATCCGTATTTCGGCAGTTCCAGGATCTCCTTTGGAATAATCTTTCCGTATGCTGCCACCACGATGACATCCGGCGCAAGCTCCCTCAGCGTCTCCAGAAACTCCGGATTGTTACGCAGCTTCCGCGGCTGGAACACCGCCAATCCACGCTTCAGAGCAGCTGCCTTGACGGCGGTAGGCTTTAGC
>SAMEA3663095__coassemble_1625_pt1 | contig 12722 bp, 10 predicted proteins | sample SAMEA3663095__metabat2_low_PE_027 | metagenome-assembled genome bin SAMEA3663095 (sample SAMEA3663095) | pig gut metagenome | biome: pig gut; feature: pig-associated habitat; material: faeces | place: France | collected 2012 | reverse complement strand
GGAGGCAATTGTCCGGGATGTCGGAAGGGCAAGGAGGTATCCGGAGGGAGCGGTCTGGTGGCTGGTGAAGACCGGGGCAAAGCTTTTTGGCCATGTGGATCTCGCAAGCTGCGGTGCCATAAGCTCAATCCGGAAATCCAGGGTTCCGGTACTATTGATTCACGGCGACGCGGACCGGTATGTGCCGGTGCGGATGAGCCGTGAGCTGTATGAGGCGGCAGAGGAAGCCGGAGTTCCCGTCCGACTGGAAATCTTCCGGGGCGGCGCCCACGGAATCAGCTATCTGACGAATGTCCCAAGATACACGGATCTCGAGATGGAATTTACATCGGGTCTGATAAAACGGTATATCCGGGAGTATTCCGGAGAGAAAGAACCGGAGAGAGGAAAGATATGACACTGGAACAGAAAAGGATTCTGGAGGAGCAGGATGTGAGCCCGGAGCTGATCCGCGGCATGGAGAGATTCCGGGAGACTTATACCGTAGATGACGCTGTCCGGAGCCGTGTGGTAAAACCTGCACTTCCGTTCTACGGGAAAGAGGTGCTGGAAATGGCGATCGCCGCTCTTCTAGAGGGACAGAATCTGTTGCTCACGGGCGCAAAGGCAACGGGCAAGAATGTCCTGGCAGAGAATCTTGCATTTTTATTCGGAAGACCGGTGTACAATGTATCCTTTCATGTGAATACGAGCAGCGCAGAACTGATCGGTACCGATACCTTCCGGAATAATCAGGTGGAGCTTCGGGAGGGGAGTATCAGCCTCTGTGCACGGTATGGAGGTTTCGGCATTCTCGATGAGATCAATATGGCAAAAAATGACGCGGTTTCTGTCCTGCATTCGACGCTTGATTACCGGCGCAGCATCGATATCCCGGGTTATGAGAAGATTGACCTTCATCCTGCGGCAAGATTTATCGGAACGATGAACTACGGGTACGCCGGAACAAAGGAGCTGAACGAGGCGCTGGTATCCCGGTTCCTTGTCATCGACATGCCTCCGCAGACAGAAAGTTCACTGGAGTATATTCTCAGCCGCATTTTTCCGGACATGACGGACAGGGCGAGAGAGCAGCTGTCGGGGCTGTTTCTCGATCTGCAGACAAAAGCAGAGCACGGCGAAATCTCGGCCAGGAGTCTGGATCTCCGTGGTATTGTCGCGGCGGCACAGACAGTCCGCCAGGGCATCCCGCCTTTTCTCGCGTTGCAGATGGGGGTTGTCAATAAATGCTTTGACACCTTTGAAAAGGAAATCGTTCGCGACGTTCTGAGTACGCGGATTCCTGCGGAATGGACAAGGAAGGATGTTTTTGCTTGAATACTGGCAAGGATGTATGGGAATCCTATCCCTACGAGCTGGAAAACAGAATACGGAACCTTATCTGGACGGTCAGCGGGGATTATAGTCTTGAGGTGAAGCCGGATCTTGCGGAGTTTTCCCGATCGCCGGAGATTGCCATCTATAACGGGATCAAGCAGGGGGCTCTGGCGAAATATTTTGATCAGGATGCCATCGCGATGTATCTTCTGAAGAAGATTTACTGTCATGCGGATCAGAGAGCACTGATGGACACCGCCAGGCTGTGTATTGAGGAAGCGGTCGGATGGAGACTTGACCGGGAGCGCGAGGGAGTACGGTCTCTGCGGAAAAAAGCTCTGGAGAAATGGCTGTACCAGGACTTCGGAAGAATGTCCGCGTATCCGCTGGGACGGCTGATGGCGGCGAGCTGGAGAGAAAAGCTGGATGGCAGCTATCACGGCCCGGAGCAGATCATGCGTCAGCTGGACCGGATTCATGGTCTCCGTCAGGCGGAAACCTCGGAAGAAATCATCGCGATGATCGACAGTTTGTACAACGATGTGGTAGATCCTTCTTTTCCCATGACGCTGACGGAGGTGCTTCAGGTAACACCGGAAGAGCTTACCGAGTTTTCCTGGAGCGATTACCTGAAGGAGGAGCTGGAGGATAATTCCGTCCGTTATGTTATCGAGAGAGTTACCGCGGAAATGCTGAGTTCGGATGAGCCTTCCCAGGAGGGAAAAACGGATGAGCAGGCCCCGGCGGAAGGCGGAGACAAGATCCGGAAGCTTTTGCTGATCGATGACAGCGTTCTGGAAAAGTCCAGGGAGTATGTGCAGCGGAATTTTGGGAAATCGTATCTTTCGCTTTCAGAGGAGAAGAGGATCACAAGCCGGATGTGCAGGGGAATACATTCCGACTGCGGGCTTTTTTTTACAGACGGGATCCTGAAGAACCCCGTGGTCCGGAACAATCAGTATGTGCTCGCGAGGGGAAATAAAGAGAAAACACTGGAATACTTCCGGACGAATTACAGGACAATCCGACACAATATTCAGATTCTCACGGATATGCTGAAGCGCGCATTCGCGCTTCGAAACGAGGAGGACAGCATCCTGTCCGATTCCGGTCAGATCGATCCGCGGCAGCTGTGGAAGGCAGGGAGATCGGAGGACGCGAGGCTGTTTCGGAGAGTTCTGCGAAGGGACAGCATGGATTTTGTGGTTGATTTTCTGATCGACGCAAGCGGGTCACAGAGAAAGCGGCAGAGAGAAGTGGCAATGCAGGCGTATATTATCTGCGAAGCAATGTCGAATCTTGGAATTCCCATGCGGGTGATGAGCTTCTGTACGTTCTGGGATTACACGGTGCTTCGCAGATTCCGGGAGTATGGGGATGACCGGAGCGCAAATGAAAACATCTTTGAGTTTACCACAAGCTCCAACAACCGGGACGGCCTGGCGATACGGACTGTGGGGCAGGGGCTCCTGGAGAGAGAGGAGAGCAACAAGGTCCTGATTGTGTTGAGTGACGGGAAACCGTATGATGTAATGATCAACCGGCCGAACGCGAGAAATCCGGAGCCTTACGCGGGTCACAGGGCAGCCCTTGACGCAGGCACCGAGGTCCGCCGGCTGAGACAGAACAATGTGGCGGTGCTTGGCGTTTTTGTAGGAGAGGAGAGCGAGCTTGCCGCAGAGCGGAAAATCTTCGGGAAGGATTTTGCGTATATCCGGTCAATCGACCATTTTTCGAACACCGTGGGGAGATATCTGCTCAGGCAGATTGAAAATTAGTCTCCTGTATAAGCTGTGCGCGCTCCGCACCTTCGTGCTCCCGCGTCGTTACAGATAAGAAACCGGGAATTAAAACCCGGGGAGAGATGTTATGAGTGAGAAATCCGGATACAGAAAAACGAATACCAGACGCAGACGGCGCAGCAGAAAGAAACGTTTCTGGAGAAAGTTTATTCGTTTCTGGAGAATGTTCGGGCGGGCTGTCGTCTATCTCTATCATGCAGGCGGCAGGGTCGTGATCCCTGTGGCAGCCCTGATTGTGGTGTTTATCGCTGTGGGGACAATGGAACAGAACGAACAGATGGCTAATGTGCGAAAAGTAACGAAAAAGGATACCACGATTACGATCCGCAAGGATCTGGTGAGCGACCAGGTGGAGAATTATTCGGATGTAATCCGGAAATATGCAGACGAATACTCTATTGGCGAGTATACCGGGCTGATCAAGGCAATCATGATGCAGGAATCAAGGGGTGACGGAACAGATCCCATGCAGGCGTCCGCTTCCTTTTATAATGAGCGCTATGCCGGACAGACAATTACAGATCCGGATTATTCAATCCGGGCCGGTGTCCGGGAACTTGCGGCGGCTCTTGATGCTGCCGATGTCCGTGGACCGGACGACATTAAGGGGATTTCGCTGGCTGTGCAGGGATACAACTTCGGTACCGGTTACATTGAATGGGCCAGGAAGAATTACGGCGGCTACTCTGAGGAGAATGCTTCCACATTCTCAAATATGAAGGCATATGAAAATGGATGGAGCTCCTACGGTGATCCGGATTATGTGGAACATGTACTGCGCTATTATTCTTATTCCTATTCGCTCTCCGGCGGCAGTTCCGTGAAGGACGGAGACACTGCCGGGACATCTGCGCTGTCCTGAATAATACTCAGAGGGATATTCGATATTCAGAGAGATATTCGAAAGTCAGAGGGGTTTTTGGGGTGTGAAACGGCGAGGCTAATGCCGCGACAGACTAACGAAGCCGGCGCGTGCGGCAGTGGTGAGAGCTGATAAGCAGCAGAGCGGATGGCTTTATCCACTATGTGGGCACACGCAGAAAAACGGCAGGATCGCCTTTTCGGAGATCCTGCCGTTTTTGGACAGATAGCCGCATAGGGCTTCCTGCACGCGTTTCTTACGCATTTCCGTCGATCATGAAGTTCATGAGCTTGCGGATATCTTCCGGATCAGAAGCGATGATCTCGAGCTCCGGAATAGCAGCCTCATTGGAAAAAATGTTTGCCAGGGATACATACTGGCTGAGCTTTGATTTCAGGTTCAGCGTGTCACCCTCGGCAGTAACCAGTTCCACTCTTCCCTTGCAGCTGTCTACGATTTCAAAAAATTTCTCAACATTCGTGATGTTATTGATTTTCATCTCTTATCCTCTCTTTGCCGTGCGGATTATAACGGCAGTCTATAGACCTTTTGCTCTGCTTTACGAATATATATGACGAATATATGAATGTCTTGTCAAAATCATCCCGATATCAGTCATTTTTTGCTGCTGCACACGGATTTACGGCTTGTCTGAAAGGCGGGGAAAGTACAGTTTGATGACACGGTCCGTCCGCAGACTTCTGAAGGCAGGTACTGTCCGGATAAAGGCAGGATATTATTCCCCGTACCGGATAATCGTTAACAGAAACAGCCGGGGCGGGCGGCAGGTGTATGCGCAGGTTTTGGTATGGAAGTTTATGGCGGTTTATGGTAGACTGTTTTCAAATTTGCAATGCTGTAACGGCCGGGGCAGGCAGGGATTTCGAGACGCGGGACGGAACTGATTAATGAGAGGAGAGATGCCGGAATGTACAGGATTCATCTATCACAGAGCGGGAAGGGATATGAGGCTCAGCGGATTATGGTGCTTCTTCTTGGTACATTTATTTACGCGGTGGGCATCAATTTTTTCATTGTACCTGCGGGTCTTTATACCGGTGGAGTTCTGGGACTGTGTCAGCTGCTGCGTTCCTTTCTGACATCGGTTGTCGGACTCAGATTCGGGAGCGTCGACGTCGCGGGTATCCTCTATTATCTGGTCAATATTCCGTTCCTGGTCCTGGCGCACAAGCTGATGGGAAAGCTCTATTTTGCGAAGACCATTCTCGGTATTACAGCGGAAGCTGTGTTCCTTGTGCTGCTTCCGATTCCCAAACAGGCGCTGGTGGACAACCGTCTGGCTGCCGCCCTGATCGGAGGTGTAATCTGCGGCGCGATGATGGGACTGATGCTGAGGATGGGAGCCTGCGACGGAGGAATGGATCTGATCGGTGTACTGATTGTGCACCAGAGGAACGGGGCCAGCGTGGGACATGCCAACCTTTACGTCAATATTGTCGTATTTGCCATCATGGCCTTCAATTATCCGATTGACATTCTATCTATTCGCTTTTTTCCGCGTTTGTCACATCCTATGCGCTTGACCGGTTCTATTCGCAGAACATCAAGGTGGAATTTCATATCATCACACAGCAGGATGTAGAGGCCCTGGAAAAAAGCATCATCCGGGAACTCCGCAGATCGGTGACGAGATGGGAAGGAAAAGGCGGATTCAGCGGAAATGATGTAAATATTCTTTATGTAATTGTGGACAAGTATGAGGCACCGAGGCTGAGGCGGCTGGTCCGTGAATTTGATCCGGATGCCTTCGTCGTTGAAAATTCCGGTGTCAATATCTCGGGTAATTTCGAGAAGCATCTGGAGTGAGAGACTGTTGTAAAGATCCGGACGGGAAAGCAGTGCCTTGCAGTACCGCTGGCTTGTCGGTCTTGTCAGCCGCGCGGCGACGGTCATTCCAGCGTTTGAAAATGATGTATGATTGGATGGCTGCACGTATGAACCGGAAGCCTGCGGGAGCGGTCAGTTTGATAGAAAAGAGGTCAGATAAATGGAGATCAGAGAAGAAGTTCGCAAAATGAAGCGGGTCGCGCCGCAAGTTGCTTCGTCTACCCTGGAACAGAGAAATCATGTTCTGAAATTGATCGGGGAGAGTCTGGAACGCCATAAGGAAGAGATTTTCGCGGCGAACCGGAAGGATCTTGAGAGAGCCGATGCGGAACAGGTAGCGCCGGCTATTCGGAAGAGACTGAAATTCAGTGAAGAAAAGCTTGCGGATGTGGAAAAGGGAATCCGGCTCCTGATAAGCCTTCCGGATCCGATCCATCGGGAAACGCTGGTACGGGAACTGGATGAGGGACTTCTGCTGAAGCGGGTTACCTGTCCGATTGGTGTCATAGGTGTTATCTTCGAAGCCCGTCCCGACGCGCTGGTTCAGATTTCATCGCTCTGCATCAAGAGCGGAAACTGTGCGGTCCTGAAGGGCGGACGTGAGACAGCGGAGACTAACCGTGTCCTCTTCCGGGTGATTCACGAAGCCGCGGTCGCCGGAGGACTCCCGGAATACTGCATGATACAGGCGGAACAGCACAATGAGATCGATGAGCTTCTGGATTGTGATGACTGTGTGGATCTCCTGATTCCGAGAGGATCAAACCGTTTTGTGCGCTATATCATGGATCACACAAAGATTCCGGTAATGGGTCACGCGGACGGTATCTGTCATATTTACGTGGACAAGGACGCGGATTTTGAGAAGGCAATTCCGATCATCATCGACGCGAAGACGCAGTACACTGCCGCCTGCAATGCGGTGGAGACGCTGCTTGTGAACCGGTCGGTTGCGCCGGCATTTCTTCCGAAGCTTGCGGAGGCACTGCGGAAGGAGGGTGTGGAGATCCGCGGGACCAAAGAGGTCACCTCGATGATCGGGGGCGAGACCATCGGCGAGGATCAGTTCCGGGAGTACCTGGATCTCATCGTTTCCGTGAAACTGGTGAATAATCTGGACGAAGCTGTTGATCACATCAATCGCTTCGGATCTCATCACACCGACTGCATCATTACGGAGAATGATGAGACGGCTGAGCAATTCATGGAACTGGTGGACTCTGCCGGCGTATACCAGAACTGCTCTACGAGATTCGCGGACGGGTTCCGTTATGGGTTCGGGGCGGAGGTCGGGATCAGCACCGGAAAAATTCACGCGAGAGGGCCGGTGGGACTCGAAGGGCTGGTGACCTACAAATACAAGCTGTACGGTCACGGCCAGATCGTCGGGGACTATGCGTCCGGTAAGAAGGAGTTCCATTTTCGGGATATTGTATCTTGATGCCGGCTTCAGACCGGGCAGGCATATCAGAGGATGTGCATGATATCTGGTACAGAATCCGGTACGGATGGAAAAAGATAGATGATCAGATGATATGGCAGGAGGCTGTTTCCCTGAAGGAGACAGCCTCCTGCCTTCTGCAATTCGGATATTCATATTGAGGCTCCTGCGGGCGCTTGATGCGTGAAGCTCCTTTCTTTGGAGACTGCAGGAACAGCGGGTCAGGAAGGGGTCCTGTACGTTTCTTGCGTGCGCCGCCTCTGCCTGTGTATTCGAAGAATATACAAGTTACATTGTACAAAAATATGCAGACAGAAGGGAAAGTGGGATGATATAATTTAGAAGAATACATGTTCGATTTTATGGAGGTGCTATGGCTGTACAGAGGCAGAAGCTCAGAATGCTCTATATTTATTCGATTCTGAGGGAGATGACAGATGAGGACCACATCCTGTCCGCTTCGGAGCTGGGGAATATTCTGAAGGGGCGGTACAATATAGAGACCGACAGGAGGAGTATATACAGCGACATCGATACGCTGAGAGAATGGGGCGCAGACATTGTCATACGGAAGGGCAGAGATCACGGGTATTTTATTGGTGAGCGTGAATTTGAGATCCCGGAACTGCGGATGCTGGTGGACGCGGTTCAGGTGTCGAAGTCGATCACCGAGAAGAAATCCGGGGAGCTGATTGAGAAGCTGATCGGCTCCGTCGGAGAGCCTCAGCGAAAGCTGATTGAGAAACAGATTATTCTGTACAACCGTCCGAAAGCAAAGAATGAGACAGTTTTCTACGTGACGGATGCCATTCACAGCGCGATCTATGAAAACCGGCAGATTACCTTTCAGTACGTGGAATGGACGGTGCGGAAGGAATATCGCTTCAGAAGAGACGGCGCCCGCTACCGCGTCAGCCCGTGGGCATTGATCTGGGATGATGAGAACTATTATCTGATCGCGTATGAAAAGGAAAGTGACATGATGCGTCATTACCGGGTGGACAAGATGATGAATCTTGAGATCGAACCTGAGCCGAGAGAGGGGAAGAATCTGGCGAAGGATTTTGATCCTGCAGTCTTTGAGAAGAAGACCTTCGGGATGTTCTCCGGGGAGGATGTCAGGGTGACACTGATCTGCGACAACCGGTTTGCGGGTGTGATCATCGACCGGTTCGGCATCGATTCAATACTGATCCCGGCGGGTGCGGACCGGTTCACGGTGATGGTTCCGGTTACAGTAAGCCCTCAGTTTTTCGGGTGGCTGACAGCGCTTGGGAGCGGCATTCAGATTCTGCGTCCCGAGAGGACCAGACGGGCGTATCTGGAGTATTTGGGGCAGGTCGCGGAGCGGTATGATGCCGTGCTGGAAATTTCAGGGGAAAGGTCAAGAAAGAAGGAAGGAGCGGAATCTTGAAATTTTTTCATTTATCGGATCTTCATATCGGTCTGAAGCTGATCAATCGGGATCTCGGTGAAGATCAGCGGTTTATTCTCCGGGAGATACTTGAGAAGGCGGAGGCCGAGAAGCCGGACGCCGTTCTGATCGCCGGAGATATCTATGACAAGTCTGTGCCATCGGCAGAAGCAGTGGAGATTTTTGATGACTTCATCTCCGGGCTCCGGAAGGCGGTTCCGGATGCGGAGATTATGATGATCAGCGGGAACCACGACAGCGCGCCCCGCGTGAATCTGTTCCGGAGGATCCTGAACAGAGAGCGAATCCACATGATCGGAATTCCTCCACAGAGGGAAGAGGATCATGTGGAGCAGGTGACCCTCCGGGATGAATACGGTGCGGTCCATTTTTACCTGCTTCCTTTTGTGCGGCCCTCCATGGTGCGGAATGTTATCGGGGTGAAGGAGGACGGAAGCGGATTCAGCTACGACGAGACGATACACCGGCTGCTGGACAGAGAGGAGATTGACACACGGGAACGGAATGTTCTCGTGAGTCATCAGTTCTACCTTCCGAAGGGAGCGGATGCAGCGGATGTTGAGCGCATGGATTCCGAGATCCTGACGATCGGAAATATCGACCGTGTAACGGCGGATGTTCTTCAGAGATTTGATTATGCGGCGCTTGGACATATCCACAAGCCGATGCGGGTCGGCAGTGAGTATGCGCGGTACTGCGGGACGCCGATGGCGTGCTCGGTCAGTGAGGCCGGTCAGCAGAAAGGAATTGTCGAGGTGAATCTGGGAAGGAAAGGAGAGAGGTCTGTCTCCGTTCTTCCGCTTACGCCGCTGAGGCAGATCCGCATTGTGCGGGGAGATCTGGAGGAGGTTCTCCGGCAGGGATGCGAGGACTACGCGGTTGTGACGCTCACGGATATACGGGAGGCGGATGCGCTGGATCTGCAGGACCGTATACGAAGCGCATTTCCGAATCTTCTGGAAATCAGGAGAGAGGGGCTACCGGGTGCTGACTACCAGGTGGAATATGCAGGAGAGGCTGTCATGGACACCTATGAGCTCTGCTGTTCTTTCCTGGGCAACCCGGATGAGGGGGAGAGAAGCCTTCTGGAGGATGTCATCAATACAGTGGGGGAGGAACTGCCATGAGACCGATCAGACTCGTCATGCAATCGTTCGGGTCGTACGGACAGAGAACGGAGATAGATTTCACAAAGCCGGACCAGAATCTCTTTCTGATTACCGGAGACACCGGGTCCGGAAAGACGACCATATTTGACGCGATTGTCTTCGCTCTGTACGGAGAGGCAAGTTCAAACCGGAACCGTAAGGACGGTGAGGAACTGCAAAGCCAGTATTCTGATATCCGGACAGAGCCCTTTGTTGAGCTTACCTTTTCAGAAAAGACGGGTGCCGTTTCTGAGGAGTACCGGGTGCGCCGGGTTCCCCGGCATCTGCGTGCTCTGAAGCGCGGTAAGGGAAGCCGCATGGAATCAGAATCCGTATCGCTGGAGATGCCGGATGGATCCGTATATCCGCAGAAGGAAACCGACGCGAAGCTTGTCGATATTATCGGCCTTACAAAGACGCAGTTCACGCAGGTCGCCATGATCGCGCAGGGAGAATTCATGGAGGTTCTGCGGGCGGACTCGAATAAGAAAAAGGAAATCTTCCGGAAGCTTTTCCGGACCGAAAAATATCAGAACATCGTCGATGAGCTGGCAAGGAGAAGGAAGGAGAAGCTCTCCGATATCGCAGAGGTCCGGACGGCCTGCCGTCTGGAGGCCGGACACATCGAGGTGCCGGAAGAATACGTGCGCGCCGGAGTGATACAGGCGGAAAAACAGCAGGTGATCGACGGTGACAGACTGAATGTCGCAGAAGCGGAGAGCCTTCTGGAGGAACTTTCTCTTCTGAACGAATATATGAACTCGAGGAAGGAAGAGCTGGAAAAGGATTACAGGGACTCATGTACCTCGAGAGATCTGACGCGGGAAGCCTATGCGAAGGCCGAGGGAATTCTGCGATCATTCCGGCAGATGGAGGATGCGGAGAAGGTGCTGACCGGATGCCGGGCGCATGAGGAGGAGATCCGCGCGGAAGGAGAGCTGATCCGGTCGATTCAGAATGCCATCGAGGTCAGACAGGCCTTCAGGAGCCTTCAGGAAGCCGCTCAGACGGCGGAAGAAACCGGGAAGGAGCTGAACCGGCTTGAGGCGGCGCTGCCGGATCAAAGAACGGCATATGAGAAGAAGATGGATCAGGAGAAGGCGGCAGATGATCATCGCCGGCAGGAGGCGGACCGTTTTTCCAAGACAAAGGAACGAGTGACAAAAGCGCGGGATCTTCTCCGGCAGCTTACGGAAGCGGGGGAAGCCGTTGCGGATCGGGAGAAGAAAGCAGCCGCATCCATGAAGGATGCAGCTGCGGCGGAAGAAAAACGGAAGGAACTTGAAACGCAGAAGGAGAAGTGGACCGGGGAAAAATCCCGTCTTGCGGATGCGGATGTGCGGTGGAATGTTTTTCGGGAGAATACCCTGACCGGATATAACCGGCTCCTCGAGGAAAGAAACCGGGTAGCAGAGGCAGCCGGTGCGTATACGGAGCAGAAGAAAACGGCGGAAAAGGCCGCAGAGGAATACAGAGACGCCTGGCAGGAGTATCAGAAAAAGAACAGTGATTACAACCAGCGGCAGACAGAGTTCCTGAACGATCAGGCAGGTTTTCTTGCCGCCAGGCTTGTCGAGGCCGAACCCTGTCCCGTCTGCGGGTCAAGAATTCATCCCGATCCGTGCCGGCTGTCGGCATGGCATACGAATCTGACGAAAGAGGATATTGACACTCTCGCGGAGGAGGTCGGGAAGCGCAGCCGGATCATGACGGAGAAAGCAGCGGCTGCGAAGGCGGCCGCGGATCTTCTGGAAGAAAAGGAAAAGCAGGCGCGCGTCGGGCTTGAGGAATTCCGGAAGCATCTGGTCGAGGTGATCCCGGAAGAGATGCTCTCAGAGAAGTCATCATTCATCGAGATGTCAGAAGCGATGAAGCGGTGGCGGAGTGAGCTGGAAGTGAAGAAAGGAGAGCTTGAGCAGTCGTATCAGAGACTTTCGGAGCTGAAGCGGTCTCTGGAAGCCTGCGAAGAGCAGAGCAAAGCCCTCCTTCAGATCAAGGATGAGGCTGTTCGAAGGGCATCCGACGACAGGGCGGCTCTCGCCGCGGCGAAGGCGCAGTACCAGCAGCTGATGGAGCGCAGGGATTTCGAAACGGAGGAAGATGCCGCGCGTGTTCTTCGAGAGGCAGAGGAGAAGAAGCAGAAGGCGGAAGAGAGCTATCAGCTGGCAAGAGATGGGGCTCTGAGAGCCAGAGCAGAAAAAGAAAAGACAGAGACGCTGATCGCGCGGCTTGAACGATCTCTTCCGCAGCAGAAGAAAACAGCGGAGGAGCGGGAAGTGAGTTACCGGACGCTGCTCAAGGAGAAGAATCTGACGGAAAAGGAATGGATGAACGTTCTGGAAGAACATACGCGTGAGGAAGCCTCCCGTCTTCAGGAGAAGATCGAACGTTTCCAGCGCGAGAAGGCATCTGCACAGGGCGCGCTGGATACTGCCCGCAAGGCGGTCGGCGGTCAGACGAAACCGGATCTGGATGCGCTTGGCAGGAAGAGAGATCAGGAAGAAGAGAGGTATCGCAGGGTTCAGGCAGAGAGAGAACGTGTCAGGGAGATCTTCCGGGCGGATTCTGCGGCATACCGGAAGCTTGCGTCCGTTCTGCGGGAGCGAGGAAGAATCGCGGAGGAATTTTCGCGGATTGACAGCCTGTACAATCGCCTTGCGGGGAAGGTGACCGGTGCGAGAATGGATATCGAAACCTTTGTTCAGAGATATTATCTTCGCAGGATTCTGCACGCGGCGAACATCCGGTTCTCGGAAATGTCAGCGGGACAGTACGAGCTGCGGATGGTAGAGGATTCGATGGCGGGAGAGGGGAGAAACCGTGGGCTGGACCTCATGGTCTACTCCTTTATCAACGGTCAGGAACGGGA
>SAMEA3663095__coassemble_1605_pt1 | contig 12955 bp, 8 predicted proteins | sample SAMEA3663095__metabat2_low_PE_027 | metagenome-assembled genome bin SAMEA3663095 (sample SAMEA3663095) | pig gut metagenome | biome: pig gut; feature: pig-associated habitat; material: faeces | place: France | collected 2012 | reverse complement strand
ACATGATCAGAAATCGAACAAAGTATCTCTCAATCATTTTCAGTCTGACAGTATCCGCCGCCATGATGGCGGCATGCGGTGATCGCGCTGCCGCAGGCGGGAAGATCTCATCGGGATCCTTAGAGACGCAGGAGACCGCATCAACCGTTACGCAGTCTGAATCCGCAGCATCGTCCGCTGCGCAGTCTGAATCCGGGGCATCCTCTGCGATAGAAGATGTCGTCACGGACAGCGGCGCTGTGAGCAGCATCTCGGTTGAAAGTTCCTCTGTGGAACAGGCTGCGGAAGAAAATGGATCTGACAACCAGACAGACCTGGCGGACGGTGATTATACGCCGGATCCATTCAGCTGGAGCGGTGGCTCAGGACGCGTAGAGATCAGCTGCACCGGCATCACGGTGAAAAATGGCCGAAGCTACGCGGACATCAAGTTCAGCAGCACCCATTACATCTATGTACGGGCAGAAGGACTGAAGATCAATGGCAGCAGCGGAAGCGGTGCATTCCGCATACCGGTTTCGCTGAATCAGAACAATACCGTGATTGGCTGCACGACCGCAATGTCCACACCGCATGAGATCACTTATACCATGTATTTCGGAGTGAAGGACGCCGGAAGCGCTGATTCCGGGAGTCAGAGCAGCGGACTATCTGCACAGTACAATTCCCTGGATGATACGGCACCGCAGATTCCGGGACTTGAATATCAGTCCGAGATTTCGCCGCAGCATGCCTCCCTGTTCCGTATTTTCCGATATGATCAAGGCGTCGATCTTGTGGAAGTCATTCTGCGGGATTCATCCTCCGGGTCGGACCTGTATGAGAATCCGGTTGTCAAGTATCTTATAGCTCCCGAGGATGCGGAACTTATGGCAGGAATCGAGAAGGAAGCGGTAGTCATCCGTAAACCTGCGACAAACGTTTTTCTCGCGTCAGAAGGTGCAGAAAAGCTGCTGCAGAAGGAAAACCTGACATCCGCATTTGACAAAACAGACGCAGGCTCGTATGATGACTGGGATCTCAAGGCGCTTCTGAAAGGCGGCACAGACCTGATCATCGAGGACGGAAAGATCCTCTCTGAAGACCAGAAGGAAGCGTTTGACAAGAATGTCAACAGCTCTCTGCAGATGAATGTTCCGATGTTCATCGACAGATCGGAAGACGAGGGCAGCGAAGAGGCGGCCGACGAATGGGGACAGATCTATCAGCTGATTTTCTCATAAATGGAAGTCTTATCGTCATCGGATCAAATGCATATCAGAGCTCGTCATGTACGGAAACCAGCCCGTCGAATGTAAAAAATCAATTGATCGCACGTAAAAAGCAGCTTACGTATGGTAAAAATCGAATTGTCCGGTTGTGGAACCGGAACGAATAGTATTATAATAGGAGCTTAAAGGAGATTATACAAAAATGCACTATAAGAAAATTATACTGGCTCTGACAGCCGCGGGCATGATCGCATCTCAGACAGTGCCTGCCTATGCTGAAGAAATTTCAAACGTCACCTCTGTATCGTCTGCTTCCGGAGTGGTTTCTGCATCCTCAGGTGCAGATTCTGCTTCCGCGTCCACTTCCGGATCGGTTTCCTCCTCACAGGACAGCAGCGCAGCCGTTTCCTCATCTTCCACAGGAAACACCTCATCCGGCTCCGTTGAAACGCCGGAAAACGCTGCGTCCGGGGATAACGCGACTTCTTCTTCGTCTGCCGGATCCGGCACCGCCGCTTCGAATGGTTCCGCCACAGATACTTCCGGGGAGAATGGTTCCAATACGAATACGTCCGGCGGCACGGACAGCACAAAGGAGGATGCATCTGGAAACGCGGACGCCGCAGGTAAAGATCAGAGTGACGCTTCCGACAAGAAGTCTACGGAAGTCAGTGATGCCACGAGATCTCAGGCTGAGCAGGAAGCAGAAAGGGCAGCACAGAATGAACAGTCCATACAGCCGGTCGTTCCCGCGGGAGTTGCGGGAACGGTGGATCAGACTGCTGCTGAGAAGGAGACTTTCGCGTATCTGACAGAGGTTCTCGGTCTCAACAATGCCGCAGCGTCCGGACTCCTCGCGAATTTTTACCAGGAGACCATGTTCCAGTATAAGGCAGTTGGCGGAAACGGCATTGCTTACGGACTCGCTCAGTGGACCGGAGGGAATTTTACAAGCCTTGCGAACTGGTGCGGCGCCAACGGAAGAGATTACACAACCATTGACGGCCAGATGTATTATCTCAAATATGACCTGGAAACCAATTATCCCGCTGTCTATGCGTATCTGAAGGGACTTCCGAACACAGCTGAGGGCGCGGGTGCTGCCGCTGCATTTTTCTGCACATACTATGAGCGTCCGGCATACACGGAGACACGTGCCGCGGAGCGGACCGCATATGCGCTGCAGGTCTTCTGGCCGAGATATCAGAGCTACATTCTGGAGCAGAACAAGGATGTCAAGGCATACATGGACTGGCTCGCAGCCTATACTGCAGATCAATCTCACGGATACAGCACCGTAAGCCGACGCAACAATCCAGACGTGGATGCGTATTCCCTGATTTTCTATGCGCTGTATGACAACGGTTATCTCCTGGCGGAGAGTGACCGTAATCCTTTTGATCAGAACAGCATCGTCTCCGAGCTGACGGAACATGGCTTTGCGGAGGCATCCGACGCAGAGACGGATCCGGAAAAGCTGGAAGCCGGCGACATCATCCTGTATACCGACAATTCCGGGGCAGCGGTTTACCGGACCGCTGATCTCGTATGGCAGGCGAAGGAGACGGACGCGGACAAGGCTTCCGGCAATAAAGCAGGAGACCAGAAAGATGAGGTTGGAAGCGGCGAGCTGGATACCTCTAAGCAGCGAAAGGTATATCGGCTGAAGACAAAGGACGCCAGCCTTCCGGCACTTGCGCAGAAGATGGTGGATCAGCTTTCCAATAAGCAGTACATGTACAGCGACAACATCCGTCAGATCAAGAAGACCGATGAAGACAGCTACACCTTCCTGTTCCAGACGCTTAAGAGCATCGGAGAGCTGAAGGATGTGGATACTGCCTTCACAAAGGACACCATGGATCATGTTCTGTGTACGCACAGCTATCAGAACATTGAGGCTCAGATCGCAGCCAAGAAAGCGTCACTGTCCGTCGGAGATATCGTCTGGAATCCGGAATCCGGAGCAGCTGTATATCTGGGAAGCGATCGCTATATCTTCATGGACAATGAAGTGGATCAGAAGATGGCTGACATCACCGGTATCAGCAACTGCAGATACCTTGAGACAAAGAAAATGACAGGTGCTGCATGGACCGCTGTTTATCACAAAATGTAACGAACCGGAGTACATCGAGCCTCTGCGGGAAAAAGCGCAGGAAGATCATCCATAATTTTGTGATCACGGTTCTGTTCATCGGAATGATTGCAGGTGGTTCCCTTCCAGTAAGCGCAGCAGGAAATACATCCGTGAATGCATCTGGGACTGCATCAGGGACTTCATCCCAACTTGCATCTGGGACAACATCAGGGACTGAATCTCAGAGTACATCCGGAGCTGCATCTCAGGCTTCATCGGGAAATAATTCTGGAAATACACTTGGGACTACACTGGTCGGGGAGTGCACTGCCTCCCGCACCAGTCCGGCTGCTGCGGACGCATCACAGGCGAATGCAGCCGGGTCGGAAAATGAGGCGGGAACAGCGCACGGCGGCAGCGTAAATGGTAAGAAGGAAGCCGACACAAATGCTTCCCGTCTTCCGCTCGATCTTTCCGGAGTGACCCGTTCGGTTTCTTCAGATTCTTCGTCTTCATCCGTTTCCTCGGATTCCTCGAACGCATCCGGTTCTGCTCATTCCCGGGATTCGTCTGATTCGGTTTCATCCACTTCCTCCGCGTCCGCGGACCCGGACACCGCCGGTGAGGAGCTGTATTATTTTCAGGACGTTTACGGACATACGTATTCCATGTACCGCAATCTCACTTGTGTACAATCCCCATATCAGATGTCCGGCTTTTCCTGTCAGGATCAGCGGATGATGTACTCGGATGATACTTACACCTCACGCCTCGGCATCGATATCTCACAGTATCAGGGCGACATCGACTGGGCGCAGGTAAAGGCAGCCGGATTCGATTTTGTCTTTATCCGGGTTGGAACCAGAGGATATGAGAGCGGATCGATTTACGAAGATGAACGCTGGGCAGAAAACCTGAAGGAAGCAAGAGAAGCCGGACTAGACGCCGGTGTGTATTTTTTCTCGGGAGCGGTCAGCGAACAGGAAGCCGAAGAAGAGGCGGACTATATCATAGAAAAATTGAACGGTGAGCCGCTGGATCTCGGCATTGTCCTTGATGTCGAAACGATCGGCAGCGGAACCTCCCGGCATGACGATCTGTCAGCCGAACAGTACACGGCAAATACATCTGCGTTCTGTGAGAAAGTAAAGGCGGCGGGTTACAATCCGATCGTGTATTCCAATATCTTCTGGGAGGCAACGCACTACGATATGACAAAGATCGGCAATTATGATGTCTGGTACGCCGACTACATGACGACGCCGCAGACACCGTATATGTACCGCTTCTGGCAGTATACCGACTCCGGTACGGTTCCCGGAATCAACGGGGCTGTGGATCTGGATGTCGAACTGATTCCGAAGAGCGATCTGGTAGAGCGTCACGGAGTCTTTCTTCTGGATGCTCTGCAGCAGGCCGTACTGGAGAATTCTTCCGGCGGAACGGAAATTGGGAAGGGTAATGAGAGCAGCTGCGCAGGCAACCGCGGAGTTGACCTGATCCAGAAACAGAGCCAATAATGATCCTATACCAGAAGCAAAGCCGGCAACGACCATATCCAGAAGCACAGCCGTAAATGATCATATACTACAAGAATCAGAGCCGGTAACGATCATACGCCAGAAGCAGAACCGGCAACAATCAGATAAAAAAGAGTAAAAGAGAAAGACCGTGGCACCGGAATTATGGATCCGGTACCACGGTCCTTCTCTTTGGTGCGCCAGGCGGCGCATCTTTCTCGCCTGTCAAAGAATTGCTGTCCGGGCACACAAACGATCAGATATCAGACAGTCGGATAATACGCGACGATCGTGTAATCCGCCGGCACGTGCAGGCTCTCGGAGCCGTCGGGTGTTCCGATGATCCACTTATTCCTTCCGGTATTCCGGTGTGCGTAAATGGTGTCAAAATTGTACATTGTCGCGCCAATGTCAAGGGCGGTGTCTGCAGCGGTTGTGATTTCCTCCTGCTTTACGCAGAGAACAACATAGCTTCCATGCACGATATAGCGGTACGGCTGCCGGTTCAGAAAGCTCGGAGCGAGACTCGCCGCATACAAAGCCTCATCCAGAAGAGGATCTACCGCATTCTCACTCCAGTCCATCGGCGTTCCCCATGTACCGGAGTATACCATATCATCCTGTGCGATCTTTGGCGCGACGTGCTCCGCACGCTTGTTGTACTTAAGATTCGAAGGCGTCTCAATATCCAGACGCGGCTTCGCGGAAACAGCCTTTCCATATCCGGCAGCAAGAATCACGGCAGGGTTCATTTCGGTTTCTGCCAGAAGCGCCCGCTTTGTGGCTTTGATATCATGTACCGTAAGCCAGCAATGATCAATCTCCATATCGGTGAGCTTCAGGCAGAGCTGCTCGCCGATATATCCGGCATTCAGGAGATCATTGTCCTTCTCCTCGGAAAATACAACGAGGTAGACCGGAGCGCCGAATGCAAGGCCGCGGTAACCTGCCACACCCTCCAGGCGGTTCTTCATATCGCTGTCATTGTAAATCTTCAGTTCTGTCCGGATATCCGGAACCAGTTTCCTGGTCTCTGTAAAGAAATTCCGGATCTCATTCAGGTCCTCGTCCGGAATGGTTCTTCTCTTAAACTCACGCACGGACTGCCGGTCTTCGATTAATTGTTTATCATCCATTGGTGCCTCCATATCCTGATCCTGGTGATACGCAGTCTTATATAGGAATTATGCTGCTGTTTACAGTGTACGCTGCCATTTGAAGAACGCGCATCTATTTACGCGAACAGTGAGCCGCAGCCGAATGCGAAGTATTCGTGTGCGGCGAGCGTCGCGATAGCGAGATAAAACTCGCGCAGCGTGTTTTATCTCGTTGCAGCATGCGCTATGGTTCGATGTGTGCGTGACAATCTGCAGCATATGCCTCCGGTCACAGAATGGTATTTTCCGTATAGGCTTCGTATCAACGATTCAACGTGTGTTTTTATTATAAATTGGCAGATTCGTGAATTCAAGAGCAGAAAATAGTTTGCGAATCGTATGAATAAAGCATAATTAACAATACTTACTGGTTTCCGGGGAAACTCATTTCCGGATTCACGGACAAATGCGTAATAGATCAATGCCATAAATCCAATGCCCATAAGCATATAGATGCAGTAACCGAATTCGATAAAACGAAAGAACAGTACCTGACAGATCAGATCCAGCAGAAACAGAAGCATCAGAAATACAAGCAGGAATCTCGTCGATACACAGTTTTTATTATTGAGGATTGCCGTGTTATCCTTCAGTACAGGAGAAGACAGAGCCCTCCGGACATTGCAGGTCCACTTTTTGCAGTTCAGAGAAATACGCTCTCGCACATGGATAAATTTCTTCAATGGAATTCTCCGTTCGTCATATTGTTTGCAACATGTCATTTCAAGAGTAGTGAAACGTATTTGTTTACTAACGCTTTAACTATATCAACATCTTCAACAACTTCAATGGTATTTGATAAAATAAATCTGTGCAAATTACATATATGTGGAATACGATGATGTAGACTTTTTATACTTGAGAAGTGAAAAAATTGACGCAGTAAAAAGCGGGTGTTAAGATGTACCTGATTCTGCCTCAGCCGGTTTTTGCAGGTTCTGTCCGGTGCAGGATTTATATTGACGGAATCGCACACTAAATACAGCAACTATACAATGCAAATCATACAGAAATATCGTTATGAAGAAGAGCTGATACATTAATATCGTTATTAAATTGGTAGAATAGTATGAGACGTCGCAAGCTTGAATTTTTAATTTCGGTCACCATTCATTTTCTGTCCCTGATGATCAGCGGCATCTGTTCCTTTGCCATCCTTTATCTATGGGGAAAGTTTGTCCGCGCATTTCTGGCGCAGAATCTGTTCACAGAGATCGTTCTGCCGTATCTGATCGCAGGCTTTTTCATGATGCTCGTCACCCTTCACGATGAACAATATTCGATCCGGAAACCCACCTTTCGTTTCTGCCTGCGCAAAAGCTTCCGCTCCTCAGTCGTGCTCGCGGGCGCATGGGCAGTCATGCTCCTGATCGAGAAAAACGCGGTGACACAATCCAGGTATCTGTTCATCTTCACCATTGCCTTTTACTTTGTGCTTCTGACCTTTTCTCTTTACTTCTCGCAGAAATCGCTCAGACAGGCGTTTTACAAGACCAAAAGCGCCACGTTCGCCGCAATTATGACCTCCTGCGAGAGGGCACCGGAGATCACGGCACTTCTGAAGAAAGACTGGTCCATGAAGCTGGTGGGTCTGATTTTATTCGACGAGGGAAAATCCGGGGAGCCGCGGCCGAGAGAAATCGACCACGTACCGGTCGTCGGCAGTTCCGGAGATCTGACTTCATGGATCCGTGTAAATGCCATCGACGAGCTGTTCGTTGTCGGAGATTCCGGGCAGCTCGATGCTTCCATGCCTGCCATCTCGGAATGCGTCCAGATGGGCATCGATGTGCAGATGAATATCCCGCAGGTCGAACATGCCATGGAGAAAATCAGCATCACCGAGCACCAGTACACGCCCCGGCTGGATAAACGGCTGACCTATATCGGAAGCGTGCCCTTTTTCATTCTGGAGGAACCGCAGATGCGGCTCCGCTATGTCTTTCTGAAGCGGTTCTTCGACATTCTCGGTTCCCTGATCGGCTGTGTCTTCGCCGGCATTTTCTATCTCATCTTCGGAACCGCGATAAAGCTGGAATCCAGCGGTCCTGTGATCTTCGCGCAGGAGCGGATCGGCAAAAACGGACGCACTTTCCGCATGTATAAATTCCGTTCGATGTATCAGGACGCGGAGGAGCGAAAACAGGAGCTTCTGGAACAGAATGAAATGGAAGGCGGGAAGATGTTCAAGATCAGGGATGATCCCCGCATCACCCGCGTGGGGCACTTTATCCGGAAATACAGCATCGATGAATTCCCTCAGTTTGTGAACGTTCTGAAGGGCGATATGTCTCTGGTCGGAACAAGGCCGCCGACACCCGATGAATTCCACCAGTATGACAGCTATCACAAACGCCGTCTCAGCATGAAGCCCGGAATCACGGGCATGTGGCAGGTCAGCGGGCGGTCAGAGATCAGGGATTTCGAAGAAGTCGTAAGGCTCGACTGCGAGTACATAGATAACTGGAGTCTTGCCCTTGATCTGAAAATTCTTCTGAAAACCGTTGTGCAGGTCTTTCGGCACAAGGGAGCACAGTGAACTGTTCAGCTATGATCCAGTTCATGGCAGGTTAACATAAACAGTAACATATTTGTAAAGAATTATTTACTTTCTTCCCCGAGGATACAGTTAAAATAATCAGACGGGAGTAATAACGAGATAAAACACGCTGCGCGAGTTTTATCTCGCTATCGCGACGCTCGCCGCACACGAATACTTCGCATTCGGCTGCGGCTCACTGTTCGCGTAAATGAAACCTGACATGGTGAACTACCTGGCAGCTTCTTGCCAAGTAGTTCACCATATCAACGATCAGACTAGCTATTCACCGGAACATCAATGACGATATATGAAAAAAGAAAACAGGATCATATTTCAGATTTTTTAGATTTGTGGTAATCTTGAACAAGAAACGAGTCGAGACAGCAGAAGAGCACCGGAATTGAGGGAGCAATATATATGGCGGTTTGTGTATATAATTACGGCGATGAAACAACAGACGGGGATCTGATTCGACGGATCTGCGGCGGAATCTATGACTCTTATGATCTTTACCGGGACTCCGAAAGAGATAATCTGGCTTACCGGATGATGAAGCAGAATCTTTCCGCAGAAAAGGGACTGGTGATCACCTCAACCGTCAGCAATTTCGGAAGGAACAAGACAGAGATTCTGAAAGAACTGAAGTGGATGCTGCGTCATCACGTCACGCTCGCCATTGCCCGATATCCCGTCACCTGTCAGATCGACAGCATGACAAACACGATCGCATTGAAGACGCTCATCAATGTCTTTGAAGATCTGATGAATGATCCTGCATTCGAGATTCGATCCGGTTCAAACGCGAAAGGTGGGAGAAAAAAGATCAACTTCCCTGAAAACTGGTATGAACTATACCCGAAGTGGACAGCAAAAAAGATCACTGCCGTCGAATTCATGAAAGAAGCAGGGGTACGCAAAGGTACATTTTATCATCTGGTGAAAGAGTATCAGACTCTGCTGTCTGCGTCTATGCAGACGATTCGTTTATGAAAATCGGGTCTTTCACAAATCCGCTTTTTCATTGTGCACACGACCCGTATCCGATACGCCTTCGGACGCGAAATACTCCTTCAGATACTTGATACGCTTTCGGACGCGGTGATCCTCGATGCCGAGACATCTGAGCCCGGAAGTTCGCCCCGCTTCCATAACACAATAACAGACGAAGCCCCTGAAACCATGAAATGAACAAAGGTCTCAGGGGCTTTCAAAAGCAAGTGACGGGAATCGAACCCGCCTCCCCAGCTTGGGAAGCTGGTGTTCTACCGATGAACTACACCTGCATCAACTACAAAGATTACTATAACACAACCCGATGTCAAAATCAATGTTGTTTTTTGACCGGTGCTTTTACCGTTTCGCCCTTACCGTTGATCTTATACGTAGGGTTACACATTGAATTAATAAATGAAATAACGTATAATAAGCCCATTCTGATACATTTCTAATATGTGAGGTTATAAAAATGTGGTTAGCAGATAACTGGAACGATTATGAAGTACTGGATACCTCATCCGGTGAAAAGCTGGAACGATGGGGTGATTATCTTCTGATCCGCCCGGATCCTCAGGTCATCTGGAATACAGAAAAGAAGGCGCGCGGCTGGAGAAAGTGCAGTGGCCATTATCATAGAAGCACAAGGGGCGGCGGCGAATGGGAGTTCTTCGATCTTCCGAAACAATGGCAGATCCGCTATCGCAATCTCACCTTTAATCTCAAGCCATTCAGTTTTAAGCACACCGGACTGTTTCCGGAGCAGGCTGTCAACTGGGATTGGTGCTCGGCAAAGATAAGAGATGAAATAAAACGGCGCGAAAATTCCGGTGACCTGGATCCTGAGACCGGGATGACAAGACCGGTCCGTATCCTGAATCTCTTTGCCTATACCGGAGGTGCAACACTTTCGGCAGCGGCAGCCGGTGCGCAGGTCACACACGTTGACGCTTCCAAAGGAATGGTGACATGGGCAAGGGAAAACGCGGAATCATCCGGTCTGTCAGGCCGCCCGATCCGCTGGCTCGTGGATGATTGTACGAAGTTCATCGAACGGGAGATCCGGAGAGGCCATCATTATGACGGGATCATTATGGATCCCCCCTCGTACGGAAGAGGTCCGAAAGGAGAGATCTGGAAGATGGAGGAAAACATCTATCCGTTTCTTGAACTCTGCGCAAAGCTTCTAAGCGACGATGCGATTTTCTGCCTGATCAATTCCTATACAACCGGCCTGGCGCCCTCCGTACTCACCTATATGCTTTCTGTCGCACTTGCGGACCGTGGGGGAAAGATCGAATCCTCGGAAATCGGGCTTCCGGTCACCTCCACCGGCCTCGTACTTCCGTGCGGATCAACGGGGCGCTGGATGCGAACAGGCGAACCTGACGGAATGTAATAATTTCAGAAAACCCAACGCGGGCCTTATAAAAGGCAGCAGGGAGATTATTCCACAAGGGATTCTTTAGAGAAGAATTACCGAAAGGTCAGCGAATAAAGAATTTTATAAAAGAAAAACTGCAGAAAGGATTTTAGATATATGAAGAAACTTTCCAAGAATCTGGTAAGTATGCTGTTTCTTCTGGTACTTCTGATTCTTATTCTGATTGGTATTTATGCCTTTGGCATCTACCATTTCAAGACACACTTTTACAACAATTCAACCATAAACGGCATCAATGTCGGCGAGATGACCGCTGACCAGGCGCGGTATGCCATCCAGAATCAGATGCGCAAGTACACGCTTACCTGCAAAGAGCGAAACAATGTCACAGACAAGATCACCGGAGATCAGATCTACCTGACGTATCAAGACGACGGCACCGTAGATAAACTCCTGGATGATCAGGATTCCAGATTCTGGATTTTCCACATCACTCTCGGAAAAAAATACCACATTCCTCTTGGGTACACCTATGATTCCAGTTCTATCGAAGATGTAATGAATAAGATGAACGCCTTCTCCGCTCCCGATATTCAGGCGCCGGAAAATGCGAAAATTGTCGATAATGGCAGTGACTTTACCGTTTCCGAAAGCGTTCAGGGCAACACTCTGAATTACGAAAAGACAAAGGCAGCCATCATCAACGCAATTGAAAATCACAAAACGGAAATTAATTTTGAGGATCTGGACCTCTATGAGAAGCCAACCGAAAATGAGAGCTCTTCGGATATCCAGGAGAAGGCAGCTGACATCAACAAGCTGCTGAACATCAATATCACCTATAACCTGGCCGATCAGGAATTTACCATTAACAGCTCCAACATCCGTGATTTTCTGGTCGAGGATGACAAGGAGGGATATACCCTCAGCAAGGACAAGCTTGCCGAATGGGTAAAAAACATGGCCTATGAGACCGATACCTACGGTCTCTCCCGCAAATTCCGCACAACGAGCGGCAAGGAGATTCAGCTCGAGGGCGGCGGAGACTACGGCTGGTGTATTTATCAGGAAGAAACCACCAACGATCTATATAACGCCATCCTGAACGGTGACAGCGGGCAGCGTGATCCCATCTATCTGTACAGTGCACTCGACCGCGGTGCCAATGATATCGGAGGCACCTATGTGGAAATCTGCATCACCAAACAGGAGATGTGGTGCTATAAGGACGGCACCCTGATCGTAGACACCCCGGTGATCACCGGAAACCATTCGCTGGGCCAGGATACTCCATCCGGAAGTGTATATGCCATCGACGGAAAAGAGAGCAACACCACCTTCCCCGAGGCTCACAACGTAAAGATCAGCTACTGGCTTCCCTTTGTCGACTCCTGTGGAATTCACGATGCCTACTGGAGAACCGAAGCCCAGTTTGAGAACAAGAATACCTATCTGACCAACGGATCAAACGGCTGCATCAACACACCGAAGGATGCCGCGGCAAAGATCTTCGATGTGATGGATGTCGGATATCCCGTTGTCGTGTACTATTCGGAGGACCAGCCGGTAGGCCCGCAGCCCACCAGTGCCGATGCATCCGCAAACGTTGCGCTTTCGAATCAGTAACCGGGATACCCCGGATTCCGGACAATGACCGCACAGACCGCTTATTTCCCAGTGGGAACTTCAGGCGGTCTCTGATTTCGGGATTGCAAATTTTCCGGATACTGCTACAATGAACCTGTTGGTCTGACCAGCGCATGTGTCCTGTCCACGCAAAAAGTTCCGCATGACATTCGCGCGTGATATGCGATTAACATGCGCGTCCGGCGGATGCCCTTTTCCGGTCGCAGCGGGGGAAGAAAAACAAGCATAATATCCGTCGTATACTAGGCGAGAAGATAAAAAGTCTGACATAGACAACAAAGTTTTACACAGAAAACTAAACACAAGTCCTACACAGAAGACAAAATACAGGTCTTACTACAGAAGACAAAATACAAGTCTTAAATCAAGAAAAAAGGAAGTCAAATATGAAAATTGTAGTGCTCGCAGCAGGAACAAGTAC
>SAMEA3663095__coassemble_1524_pt1 | contig 13879 bp, 15 predicted proteins | sample SAMEA3663095__metabat2_low_PE_027 | metagenome-assembled genome bin SAMEA3663095 (sample SAMEA3663095) | pig gut metagenome | biome: pig gut; feature: pig-associated habitat; material: faeces | place: France | collected 2012 | reverse complement strand
TGAGCGATCTGAAGGCACAGAGCCTTCACTACAGTAGGACGCTCCGAAAAATGCTCGATGGCTCCCCGGTAGGAATCCTCTGAAAACAGCATTCCCTGGCGTTTCAGCATATCACATTCGCTGATTGCCTCCGAGATATCTGACGTATCATATCTTCCGAAAAGCTCCTGCTGGATCTCATCCGCACTCTTTCCCTGATCCATCCGTTCAAGGACATCGTAGGTGAGATCATCAATGACATGAACCGATCCGCTGTTCACGTCCAGGCAGATATTGTATCCGTTGTTTTTATATAAATGTATCAAAAATGCTCTCCTAACTTTCATCTGGTCTTACAAGAAGAAGGTGTTCCCGCTCCGGCTGGAACAGGAACACCTCATCATTGTACTTGTTCGGTTATGCAAAAATTACTTCGCTGCATGCTCGCAGGTCTGATTGCCTACTGTGCAGGATGTCTTGCATGCAGACTGACAGGATGTCTGGCACTCGCCACATCCGCCGTCCTTAACTGAGTTCTGAAGATTTCTTGTATTTAATGTTTTAATATGCTTCATTTTCTGCCTCCTCGTTATTCGCATACCTGTTTCCGGTATTTCCAATTGATTATATCATAGCAAAGACTGTTTTAAAAGGTTTTTTTATCTATGCTTCATCCGGGTTCATCCGGGTTAACAAGCCTCCTTCCGGTAAGCCTCCGCTCAATGGAAGGGGCAGTTCATACGACTTGTTATTTACTATAGCCTATGTTAGAATTCGAATAAATTCAGGTGCATTTTAAAAATTTCACGCGAGTTGAAGGTCGTTCATGGAAAGCACCCGGATATTGACGCAGAAGCAAAATCAGCTGTGCCAGGCGGCAGAGCATTCCCATGCGGCAGAATATTTCATTTCCGGAGATACAGGAGGCAGAATGAGCGAAATCAAAGAAGTCCAACAGCTTGAGAATATACTTGACATGACGATAGATACAGAATCGGAACACGATCTGGCAGAAGGCGCATCTGTTACCCTGAAAAAGGGAGAAGGCCGGACCTTGAAAAAGGGAGGCTTCTGGGTATTCGACAATGAGGTTGCCGCCGTTGCCGGAAGCTTCACGAACGGAGGCATTGTCTGCGTTCAGGACTTTGACGGGTATTTTATGGGCTATGGTTTTATCAATACCGTTTCAAGAATACGAATCCGGATGCTTACACGAAGAAAGGACGAGAAGGTCACTCCCGCACTCCTGAAGGAAAGAGTCCGGGCGTCGTGGAATTACCGGAAGCAGGTGATTGATACCTCCAGCTGCCGGATCATCTTCGGGGATGCGGATGGTCTGCCTGGTCTCACCGTCGATAAATACGAGGACGTTCTCGTCGTGGAATCCCTGGCACTTGGTATCGACCGTCTGAAGGATCTCATATTGAAGGCGCTGGTCGAAGTGCTGGAAGAGGACGGCATCCGGATCCGCGGCATCTTTGAGCGGAGCGATGCCAGGGTGCGTGAAAAGGAAGGACTGCCGAGAATCAAAGGTTTCCTTTCCGCTCCCTTTGACACAAATGTCCGCATCACAGAAAACGGCATCCGCTATATAGTAGACGTTCGCGACGGCCAGAAGACCGGATTCTTTCTGGATCAGAAGCTGAACCGGAAAGCCATCTGGCCCATCTGCCGGAACGCAGAGGTTCTCGACTGTTTCACACACACCGGCTCCTTCGGACTGAACGCGGCGTCTGCCGGCGCAAAGCACGTTCTCTCGGTAGATGCGTCAGATACGGCGATCGAACAGGCCAGAAAAAACGCCGAAATCAACGGTCTGTCCAGCCGGATCGAGTATCAGGTGGCCGATGTCTTCGATCTTCTCCCGGAGCTCGAAAAAGAAGGCAGGCAGTTCGACGTCGTAATCCTGGATCCGCCCGCATTCACAAAATCAAGGAATTCCATCAAGGCTGCCGCAAAGGGCTACCGCGAAATAAACCTCCGGGGAATGCGCCTGGTAAAGGACGGCGGATTCCTTGCGACCTGTTCCTGCTCTCACTTCATGGACCAGGAGCTCTTTTCGAAAACAATTGCGCAGGCAGCCAGAGATGCTCATGTCCGTCTCCGCCAGGCTGAATTCCGCACCCAGGCTCCGGATCATCCGATCCTGTTTGGGGCGGAAGACGACTCCTACTACCTGAAATTTTATATTTTTCAGGTACTTCGTGAGTACTAAAGCGTCCTTCAGCATGGGTGGTTCACACGCAGATCTGCTGTCGAAGGAAAGCCGCCACGCAACAGAACTGGAAGCAAAAAAGCTTCAGCATGGGTGGTTCACATGCAGATCTGCTGTCCTGTACTCCGCTCCCGTAACAGCTCAGACCACGTACCGGGTGTCCGCTTAAGCACAAGCAATGGCACAGATCACGTACCGGATGCCTGCTTATCACCAGGAATGGCACCGATCCTGAAGCAGGCGCCGGATCACAGATCTCCGGACAGTTCTTCCTCCGTGTGCGTATGGTGTTCAATTCCCTCCTCCACAAGCATTTCTTCCTCCTCCGACTTCGGATGAAGGACGTGGCAGTGCCTGTGTGTGTGGTAGAACACCTGAAGCTCTTCGGCTTCATGCTCTTCATTAAAAAAGATATGCCGGTCCGCGAGATGTTCCGCGAGTTCCTCATTATGCGTCGCGATGATCATCGTTTTCCCCGCTTTCTTCAGCTTCAGAAGAAACGAAATCAGCCACTCCTGGGCGGGGCGGTCCAGTCCCGCCAGCGGCTCATCAAGCACCAGGATCTCCGGATTCATTGAGAGGATGCAGGCGATTGCGACCTTCTTCTTCTCGCCTCCGCTCAAATGATAGGGCGCCCGGTCTCTGAGCTTATCGATATCGAGAAGCCGGATCACATCATCTACCCGCTGCCTGACAGCTTCCTCATCCAATCCCATCTGCAGAGGTCCGAAAGCGATTTCCTCCTCGACATTTGAACAGAACAGCTGTATATCGGAGTTTTGAAAGACAAAGCCGATTTTCTGGTGAAACCACTTCGCAAATTTATTATTTTTCAGGCTCTCCTCGGAAATTTCTCTTCCCTCGAATAGGTAGCTCCCCTCATTTGCAAAAACAAGACCATTGATTAGCTTCAGAAGCGTGGATTTCCCACTTCCGTTCGCGCCCTCCAGAATGATGGTCTCTCCTCTCCGGATTTCAAGATTGATATACCGCAGCGCAATATGATCCTCGTACGCATAGCAGATATCCTTCAGCTGTAATAATAATGTATCATTCATCTATTTGTTCCTTTTTATTTCGTATCTATCATAAATCGTTCAGGCTGCTGTTTCCAGAAAGAGAAATCCTGCGGTCACTGCCGCCATCAGAAAAATATACAGCACGTCTCTTCCTGCAAACAGATTTTTCCTCATAGAATAATACTCTCCTTCAAATCCTCTGCACTGCATAGCGCCGTACATCTCCTCCGCCATCTCTCTCGACCGCAAAAAGACGCTCCCGAGAACGCCGGACAGCGATCTGCTTTTATCCCTGTTTCTTCCGACGGATCGAAGCTTCATTGCGGTCAGCATATTCACGCACATGTCCCCGAGTATCACAATGTATTTCAGCGTGATATCAAATGTGAAGATAAAAATGTTCGGTACATGAAAGACTCTGAGTGCGCCTGTCAGCCGGTTCCAGGGAGTCGTTACCGACAAAAACGTCAGCATGCTGACAGAGAGAAACACCTTCAGGGAAACCGTGAGCATGGTCGACGGCTGTCCGAGGAAAACCGCCGGGAGAAGGATCAGCATGCTCAGAAGCGCTGCAGTTATCCCGCTTCGAAGAATTCTTCCGAGCTTTTTCGCAGGAAGAAAACAATACCGCGCAAGGCAAAGAGCCAACATGCAATACAGAAAAAACGCGTTTGTGCAGAGCGCTGTCAGAACGATAAAGTACAGAATGTAGATAATCTTTACCGCCGGGCTTGCTCCCCGGGCACGGATTTTTCCGTCTTCCCGCGCACTTGACAGAACCCCTATCAGCTTCAGCATCGTTTTTGTAATAAAATTGTCCCGGTCTTCCGGCGGATCGTAATCCTCCTCTGCCGTAAGCCACTCGGGGATTTCATTTTCTTCAGCAGTCATATTATACTCACACTTCCTGATTATAGTCAGTCAGGCCTTCCGATCCCGTCGAACAGGCCTGACAGTCATTTTAACCCCACGCGTCCCGTTTGTACAGCAAACGCCCAAACAATAAATGTGCTGCATACTGTATTAAGCCAGCTGCTCCGCTGCTTCGCAACGCTCGCAGCAGCCACTTGTGGCCGGCTTCGTCGGCCTGCTGCAGCGTTCACTCCGCCACTTCACACGGTGTGAGCGGATATGGCTCACCGCCCAAAGACTGTGCGGCAGCAGAAATGAGGATCCGACACAAAGCCGCGCGGATCCTCATTCTCGGATATTCTATTTTCTCTCAATCCGCGGAGGCCCCGGATACTTTCTTCTTGTGAAAGTCTACCGTCTCCTTCATCGATGCCGCAATGATTCGGAAAATAATGATCAGCAGAAGCACTCCGATCAGCGCGGAAAGAATATATCCGACTGCCTCCGGAAGCCCCGCGAGGGAATAATCCGGCAGCAGTGCTTCCAGGGAGAAGCCCTGTGTCATCCCGGCCGGTGTATAGCCGAGTGCTTTTCCGCCACTGACAACCGACGCGATCTCATCAGCACCCCATTCTCCCCATGCCGTTCCCGTTGCAAGGAGTCCAAGCGGCACCGCGCAGATTAAAGCGACAAGAAGGATCGCCAGCGGCTTTACCCCTGCCTTCTTGGCCGTCTGTTCATGTGACGCGTCCGGCAGGATCCCCGGTGAGGTGCGGAGTACATATGCCAGCACAGCAACAGTGAAGATCACCTCGACAATGCCTGCGATAGTGAGATGTCCGAGCATCATGGCCGGTATTGCAATGTTCAGTCCGTACGGGCAGTACAGAGCCTGACCGGACGCCGTGTGGAAGAGCGCAGGCTGGATGCCGAACTCAACGGCCGCGCAGAACGCCGCGGCATTGATGCCGATATAGCTTCCGACTCCCGCGGCCACAAGCCTTCCCTTTTCGGAGCTGGTCCGGCTGCGGATCAGACTGTAAATTGCATATCCGAGATACGGAAGGACAAAGGCCATATTGAAGCAATTGGCGCCGAAAGCCAGAATACCGCCGTCCCCGAAAAGCAGTGCCTGTATCAGAAGAGCGATCGTCACCGAGATACAGGCCGCATTCGGGCCGAGAAGCAGCGCGATCAGCGTTCCTCCTACCGCATGTCCCGTCGTACCACCAGGCAACGGAACGTTGAACATCATTGCAACAAAGGAGAATGCCGCAGCCACCCCCATCAGAGGCATCTTCGACTTCGGAATCTCCACCTTGATCTTTTTCACCGCGTGTACCCAGACCGGAATCATTACAGCGGTCATCACCGCACAGGTCTGCGGGCTCAGATAATTTTCTGGAATGTGCATGAAAGAATCCCTCGTCTCAACTAAATATTCCGGCGCGCGGACAGCACCCGCATCACCGTTCACACACAATGATAGTCCCTGCTCCGGTAAAAAAGAAGCTGGGTGGGGGGTTATTTTTTCAGATATTGAAGAACATTTTCGAATGCCTCCATGCAGGTGTCAATGATCTCCGCCAGATCATAGGTGCCGAAAGCAGCCGGAAAATTGCTGGAAAACAGAATCTGTGCCGTTGGCGCAAACTCTTCGTCCCCTCTCCAGAATAAGAAACGAATGGACAGTCCGTCCAGAAATTCAAATTCCCATGCCTCATCTGCGCCGTGAATATGCTCCGCGCCGATATATTCCATAATATCCCCGAATTCATCCAGGTGGCTTCCAAACCGTCTGGCAAGACGGCTCAGGCATCGTTCCTCAAACTGCCGTGCATATACCTCTCCGCTGGGCAGTTCCCGGAATGCTATGAATTCCCCGTTCTGCGGAAACACCGTCGCGTGAAGGAGATATCTTCCGATCAGGATCCTTCCGGAAGGAAGGTTTTCGAACCGGTATGGATCCTCTCCATCAGCAGCCTCGATCCTCATGCCGGGATGTGAGACATAGTATTCCTTTCCCATAAAGGAGACGCTAAACCGTTCGAAAATATAGTCAAAAGGAAGTCCGAGTCTGTTTGCGATATGTGTAGGCTCCGTCTCTGCGTATTGAGCCTGATAATGCCTGAACAGTTCCTCCTCGGAGACATCTGTCCCGTTCTCTCTGTCGAATGTACTCATTTTCATTTATCCTCACTTGATAAACTGATCAATTGCTCTGTTCAGCTCTTCGATTTCCTTCATGTCTCCGCTCTCAATGGCATCAACCATGCAGTGTTCCAGATGATCTTTCAGGATCACCTTTCCTGTGCTGTTCAGTGCGGACTTGACCGCGGCAAGCTGAATCAGAACATCGCTGCAGTCCCTGCCCTCCTCTACCATTCTCTTCACCATGGTGAGATGACCAATTGCCCTGGAAAGACGATTGACTACCGCCTTCGTATTCTGATGTGTATGCGTGTGTGTATGTTCGTGGGTATGCGTGATCTCGGTTCCGTCCTCCAGCACATGCGTGTGCCGGACATTTGACAGAACGGTGTCTTTCTTCTGCTCCGTCATTTTTTCTCCCTTGTGTTAACACTACTGTGGATTGCGAGAGTGCGAAGCACGGAGCAATCCGCAGCTTATACAGCTTGTGGCGTGATGTATCGTATGCGATTTTACAAAAGACAACGGGTCGGCCGTGAAATCCTCAGGTTCACGCGGCAGACCCGTCTCTCTTTTCGTTGCATGACTTCTTCATCCAAATTCCCTCATCCGAATCTCTCCGATGAGGGTTTGATGATATTGAATTTAAATGGTGATAATGCTGCCAAGATCGATATCCTGGCTCATCGTTCTCCGGAATTCCAGATATTCCTCGTGATAGACCGCATTTCTTCTCTCTCTGACACGATGGATCAGGGTGATCGTCAGCGCCCAGAACAGAAGGAATGTCCATACAAACAATACCATGAACGGTGTGATGATATCAATATATCCCGTCGCCGCATTTCCTGCGACGACCGTTACCGCGGGAGCGGTGCTCTGTCCGCTGCCTCCTGCAGTACTCACATTCTGCTGTTCTGCCGCAGCTGTATTCCCGGATACTGCCTGCGAGCCCGCAGTACCGGAAGCTGCCTGTGTGCCGGTGGATGCGGATGCTCCTGCGCCTGAACCGGCCGCTGCAGAAGAAGTAACGTTTCCGGCGGATGCCGATGACGAAGAATTGCGGACAACCGTTCTGGTCGTTCCTCCGCCTACCAGGTCGCGCCCGGCTGCAAATACGCTTGTTGCACAGCCAAACATGCTTAATGTTAGTGCAACAGTGATTAATATTTTTGTAATTTTCCTTCTGGCCCCTCTCATTGCATTACTCCCTCTTTCCTCAGTAAAACCAGTCGGGAATCCCTTGTATTCTCTGACTGATACCGATTATATCACAGTTCCCGCATCAAAAAAAGCCTTTATTTTAAGGCTTTTTTACTTTTCTGTCGCGCTATGTACAGATAGTGGCATCTGCATACAGGCACCACAAGATCTTGCGTAACAACGTGTAAAATTCATTAACATCTCTGTAACAAAATTCCCGGGCGAACATGCCCGGGAATCGATTGTTACGGCAGTTTACACTGCAAAAATATATCTTTCATTACACGATCCTGAAATATCGAATCGGATATTCCTGCGGCGCAGATCTTAAGCCTATCTTTGGTTGCCCGATCTTGAAACATCAAACCAGATATTGCGGCATTGCGAACTGCGAGAGGGATTGTGCGAAGCTGCACGATTTCATTGAAGCGCTGCACGAGGAGTCCTCAAGCACCGGGAAATTTCTCTCATAATCAGTGATAGATCCGGATCAGCCGCAGGAATTTCACGATTCTCCCTCCCATCGGGAACCGGTACATCTCCTCCTCTGTTGTCTTTGAAATGACGACATAGGATACGAGATAGACAACAATCGCAACCAGAATCGCCACAAGCAGACCGATGAACGGTCTCCTCGTAAGATGGAACAGCGCCGTGTAGATGAGCCAGGTGACAGCCCCCATGATCACGGACGATGCCAGAGGCTCCACATACGTTTTCCGGATCTCGTGCCTTGTCCTTAAATGTTTCTTCATGGACAGAATGTTCAGGAAGCAGCATACCAGCGAGAAAATGATATTGGAGAGCATAACCGCATAAATATCAAGTCCGGGTCTTGCGAATAGCATAATCGCGAGAGAAGCCAGATTGACGGCAAGCGAAATTCCGGCATTGACCAGAGCCACATGCTGCTTTCCGATCGCCTGAAGCACACCTCCCGTCACAATGGAGAAGGAATCGGTCACAACGAAAACGGAACCGGCAAAGAGCAGCTTCTCCGCCAGCTCGCTCGCCGACGGAAAAAGCACTCCCATGATCGGCTTCGCGAGAACCGTCAGTCCGATCATGCACGGAATGCAGATAAACATTGTCAGCCTAAGCGTCTGATTTACCTGACGGTTCAGCTCGTCGAACCGTCCAATCGCGTATTTCCCGGATACCTCGGGCATCATGGCAGAGGTACTGGCGGAGGCCATCGCAAGCGGAATCGAGACAAGGGGAACATAATAATTGCTGTATTCTCCGTAGGCGGCGGATATGGAATCCGCAGACATTCTATTAAATCCCTGGATCGCGGAGTACAGATAGCTGTCCGCGTACGCGCTGCAGTTGTAGATAAATGAGGTGAAAATGATCGGCGTAATCATCAGAACAAGCATCTTCAGGATTTCCTGATAACTTTGTTCTGTGGATCTGCGGTCGTGTGCGATTTTTCTCCGGAAATAGCCTCTGTTTAGCATATACACAAATGTCATGAACAGAAGTCCGACCACAACGCCCGCACCGGTTCCGATGGTTCCGCCCATGGCTCCGTAGATGGCAGCTCTGGTGCCGCCCTCCGGCGCAAGATTGCGGATCAGAATCCATGCCGCCAGAATACTGACGATCGCGTTCATGATCTGCTCCAGGATCTGCGAGATGGAGGTGGGCGTCATCGTCCGGTGTGCCTGAAAATATCCTCTCAATACGCCGAGGATCGCGGATAGAAAAATCGTCGGTGCCAGTGCGCGAAGCGCTGGAAGCGCATTCTGCTGGTTCTGCGGGAGAAGAATTGCACCGCCGAAAAAACAGATCAGCGCCGTGATTCCTCCGACGATAACCGCATAGAGCATGGCTCCCCGGAAGACCTTATGCGCTCCCCTGTACTCCTTCTTTGCAAGCATCTCCGAGATGATCTTTGACGTCGCCATTGGAATGCTGTAGGAAGAGATCAGAAGAAGAATCGAATACAGATTGCTTGCGTATCCATAATATCCAAGTCCGACCGACCCCAGAATACTTCCGAGAGGCCTTCGGTAGAGAAGACCGATGACACGTGAAATGATGGACGCGATCATCAGAACAGACGCGTTTTTTACGAGTGAGTTTGAATTTTTCTCTGTCATGGTATCCGTGCTCCTGCTAATATTTCCTGCTCCCGTGCCCGGTCCGGCCGGTCTGTATCTCTCATCTCCCGGACCCGGTCCGGCCGCTCTGTATCCCTCATCTCCCGATCCCGGTCCGGTCGCTCTGTATTTCTCATTTCCCGGCAATGTTCTCGATCTGCCAGTCAATGGGCTCTATTCCGTTCTCCTCAAGATACCGGTTGGTCTTCGAGAAGGGTCTGCTTCCAAAAAAACCTCTGTACGCAGACAGCGGACTGGGGTGCGGCGACTTCAGCACGAGATGCTTCGGATTATAAATCATCTCCGCTTTTCTCTGAGCCGGCCTGCCCCAAAGAATAAACACCATCGGCCTGTCCTGATCGGCAAGTACACGGATCGCCGCGTCCGTAAACTCCTCCCAGCCGATATTCCGGTGAGAATTTGCCTGATGAGCGCGGACCGTCAGAACCGTATTGAGCATCATGACGCCCTGCTTCGCCCACTTGACCAGATAACCGTTGTCCGGGATGTAACACCCGAGATCATCATGAAGCTCCTGGTAGATATTTACAAGAGAAGGTGGAATCTCAATTCCCGGCTTCACGGAAAAAGAGAGTCCGTGAGCCTGCCCCGGCTCGTGGTACGGATCCTGTCCCAGAATGACCACCTTCACCTGATCCAGCGGTGTAAAATGAAAGGCATTAAAAATATCCCCTGCAGGAGGATATACTGTCGCCGTCCTGTACTCCTGATTTACGGTTAAAAAAAGTTTCCGGTAATACGGCTTGGAAAATTCCGGTTTCATGGCCTTTTCCCAGCTTCCGGTAAGACCTGCCATCTTCTGCTCCCTCCTGCTGTATTCATCCGCCTGTCATAATTCTTGCCTCAGACCAGTCTCACGGGCACCCCGTGCTCCTGCAGATACTTCTTGACCTGCCGGATCTCCAGTTCCCTGTAATGAAACAGTGATGCCGCCAGTGCCGCGTCAGCGCCTCCCACCGTCAGTGCTTTGTAGAAATCCTCCATGCTTCCGGCGCCTCCGGAAGCGATGACCGGTATTCCAACCTCCTGGGAAATCGCGCCGGTCAGCTCCAGATCATAACCTGCCTTGGTGCCGTCACAGTCCATACTGGTAAGCAGAATCTCTCCAGCGCCACGGCGTTCTGCCTCAGCGGCCCATTCTACCGCATCAAGTCCCACGTCGACCCTGCCGCCGTGCTTATAAACCGTCCAGCCCTCTCCGCCGGGCCTTCTTCTTGCATCGATCGCCACAACAACGCACTGGCTCCCGAACTTCATAGCTGCTTCACTGATCAGATCCGGGTTCTCAATGGCGGAAGAGTTAATGGAAATTTTGTCAGCGCCCTCACGAAGAAGCGCCTTGAAATCCTCCACGGTGCGGATGCCTCCGCCCACCGTGAACGGAATGAAAACATTCTCGGCAACCTTCCGGACCATATCCACCACGGTATTCCTGTGATCGCTGGAAGCGGTGATATCGAGAAAAACGACCTCGTCCGCGCCTTCTCTGTCATACGCCTTTGCAACCTCCACCGGATCGCCGGCATCCCTTAGATTTACAAAGTTCACACCCTTTACTACCCGCCCGTTCTTGATATCCAGGCAGGGAATGATTCGTTTCGTAAACATAGCATTCTCCATGAGTATCTTTAAAATTATATATTCGCCAGGATCAGTATTATTGATGGTATTGCGCCATCTCCGGGATCCGGGTTCTGGTTATGAAAGCCCGGCAAAGTTTCTGAGAATCGCAAGCCCGGTGTCAGAGCTCTTCTCCGGATGGAACTGGGTTGCGAACACATTGCCCTTTTCAACGGATGCGTGGATTGTCACGCCGTACTCGGTGGTCGCGGTGACGATGCTTTCGTCCGCGGCTTTCAGGTAATAGGAATGCACAAAATAGACATAGGACTGTTCAGGAATTCCGCTAAACAGCCTGCCGGTGCCGTTTTGCCGGATCAGATGAATGGAATTCCATCCCATATGAGGGATCTTCCGGTTTTCCCCTTCAGGAATACGAAGGATTCTGCCCTTCAGGATTCCGAGGCCCTTTACCCCCGGCGATTCCTCGCTCTCCTCAAATAAAAGCTGGAGACCGACGCAGATTCCAAGGAAGGGCTTGCCGCTCGATGCGATTTCACGGATGACCGGAACAAGACCGAACTTCTCCAGGTTCTGCATACAGTCTCCAAAATTTCCGACCCCGGGAAGGACCACTTTATCCGCGCTCCGGAGTACTTCGGCATCTCGGGTCACCGTTACCTCCTGTCCGAGTGAAACGAACGCCTTCTCAACGCTCCTGATGTTGCCCGCATCATAATCAATTATCGCTATCATTCCTTGAATTCTCCATTTTCAGATGCTATGATGATTAAGTCTGTCTGCCGCAGGCCGGCTTCTCCTGCCGGCTGCGTGACCTTTTTTCAGGACAAATTACATCGTAACTTATTTTTTTCACGAATACAAGAGGTTTTCATATGTCATCAGACACCCCGTCGAGGGATACCGGAGACGCCCTGGGCCGTTCCCGGAATTCCCTGAAAATACGTCATTCGCTGCTGCTCCTTCTGGCAGCGCTCATCTGGGGCACCACCTTTGTGGCGCAGAGCATTGCCGCGAAGAGCATCTCGCCCTTCACCTATAACTTCTGCAGATTCTACGTCGGCGCTCTCGTTCTGCTGCCGGTCGCAATTCTGGTGGGAAAGAAAGATCCATTAGCTCCGAACTACACCGGCGCTTCGATTCCCGGGATGCGTCCGAAGAAATCACGGACCCGGGATCTCCGGATCTGCGGGATCGCATGCGGCATTCTTCTCTTTCTTGCCGGCGGCTTTCAGCAGGCAGGCCTTGAATACACCACCGCAGGAAAGAGCGGGTTCATCACAGCCCTGTACATTATTCTTGTGCCGATCTTCGGACTGTTCCTGCACAAAAAGTGTCCGCCTCTGGTCTGGATTTCGGTTGCCCTCGCTGTCATCGGATTTTATCTTCTCAGTATCAGGGGAGGATTTTCCGTGAACCGCGGTGATCTCCTGACGCTGTGTTCTTCCTGTATGTTTGCCATGCACATCTTGACGGTGGACCATTTCATTCCACGCGTGAACGGAATCCAGCTCTCCTGTATTCAGTTTCTGGTATCCGGAACACTTTCCGTGTTCCCTGCCTTTCTTCTGGAGACTCCTGACATCTCCTCCATCGCGCAGTGCATCTGGCCTATCCTCTATGCGGGAATTCTTTCCTCAGGGGTGGCCTACACCCTTCAGATCATCGGACAGCGGGGTCTCAATCCGACGCTTGCTTCTCTTCTGATGAGCCTGGAATCGGTCATCTCCGCCATATCCGGCTGGATCGTCCTCGGCGATTCCATGTCACCGAAGGAACTGACCGGATGTATCTTCGTATTCACCGGAGTCATTCTGGCGCAGCTTCCTTCCATCCGGAAGCTCCATAAATAACTGTAGAATTGCGAGTGCTCCGGCACGATGTCAGCCATAGCTTGTACAATTTGTGGAACGATGTATCGTATTGCGGTTATTATCGAACGCGGAAAATTACCGTCTTCCGATGATGGACACTACGTCAGATCATGGACACCGCCTTATCGGATAGTTTAAAAGAAGACCGGGTATCGATCCCCGTCATCAGGGATCGGTACCCGGTACTTCATTGTACATGCATGATTGATGTATGTCAGTTATCTCCGTCATCTTCTTCCGGATCCGACGGCTTTTCGATTCCCATTCTCTTCAGAACCATCTCATAACCGTCATTTCCATAGATCAGCGAACGGTTTACACGGCTGATTGTTGCCGTCGAGGCGCCCGTTTTTCTGGAAATGTCGAGATACGTCTTCTTCTCTCTCAGCATCTTTGCGACCTCAAAGCGCTGTGAGAGGGAAAGGATTTCATTGATCGTGCACGCATCCTCAAAGAAGGTGTAGCATTCATCCAGCGTATGCAGCGTCAGAATGGCCTGAAACAGCTGATCCACCTCTTCCGTATGAATATCTTTGCTCATTTTCTCTGCTCCCAAAATTATTATTTCGTCACGAAACCGATGTATCTCTGATACTTCACAATTTCACAGTATCAAAGTGACTGCTAAAATCATGTTACCACTTTAGTGTACCGCAGTCAAGAACAGCTCCTTTTCGCAAGGCGCATACAAAGCCTGATAACGGCTGCCATGAAAAAATTGAGAAAATCCTGGGGCAGGAATCTGTTTCGCTGTATCAACGCAGCCGGTGTGACCGCAATTGCATATTTTCAGCGCGCGGTGATTTTTATTCTCCTGGTGATTTTCATTCTTCTGGTGATTTTCATTCTTCTCTGGAAAAATAGTTGTCTGCCGCCTGG
>SAMEA3663095__coassemble_1492_pt1 | contig 14515 bp, 13 predicted proteins | sample SAMEA3663095__metabat2_low_PE_027 | metagenome-assembled genome bin SAMEA3663095 (sample SAMEA3663095) | pig gut metagenome | biome: pig gut; feature: pig-associated habitat; material: faeces | place: France | collected 2012 | reverse complement strand
CTCGCCGCACACGAATGCTTCGCATTCGGCTGCGGCTCACTGTTCGCGTAAATCAGGCTGCCCCGCTTGCGGGGCAGAAACTGAAATATCAACAATGCATATAACATTATTATAGACATAATCAAATGGATGAAGGAGGACAATTATGTATACATACAACAAAAAAGGGCCAAAACGTGGAGTGGCACTATACAGCTATTCGGCGGAATTCGGTCTCACAAAGACACTGGAGGATTGTTTCGAGGATGTGCATGACATGGGTGCGCATGGTATCGAAATTCTGGCAAATACACATATTGAGAATTATCCCTATCCGACGGATGAGTGGGTGGAAAACTGGTTCCGGCTTTGCGATAAGTACGAAATCGTTCCGGTTGAGTATGGAAACTGGATTGATTCGCATGTCCTGGGAGACAGAGATCTTACCACAGAAGAAGCCGTGGAAATGCTCAAGCGTGACATCCGTCTGGCACACCGCCTTGGTTTTACGGTAATGCGTACCAAAATGCCGGTAATCAATGATCTTCTGGAGCCTGTTCTGAACTGGAGGGAAATCATCAAGGGAGCACTTCCTCTGGCAGAGGAACTGAATATAAAAATGTGCCCGGAGATACATAATCCATCGAATCTGAAGGGAAAGCTTGTGACGGATTTTGTAGATTTCATCAAGGAGACGGGAACAAAGAATTTCGGACTCAATATTGATTTCTCGGTATTCCGCACTACATTTGGTGAGGGAGAATGGAGGGATCCAAATTACACGCCGAACAAACCGGAGGATATTATTCCGCTGCTCCCATATATCTACTGCTGCCATGCAAAGTTTATTCATATGAGCGATGATTTTGAGGAGACAACGATTCCGTATCCGGAGATTATCAAGGTGATGACCGAAAATGGATATGACGGATATCTTCTGAGCGAATATGAAGGCGCTGATAAGTACGAAGATGGATATGAGGTTGGACAGACACTGAGAAAACAGCACATCATGCTGAAAAATCTTCTCGGAGACTAAGGAGGTGCAGAGATGGAAAAACAGGTAATTCAGTCCGTTGGATTCAGAAATATTAAAGATGCAGAAGGTAAGACGACAGGTTTTCAGTTTAAGGTTCGGCTTCCGTATTACAGAGGAATTTTTCTCTCTCAGATCCGGCCGGGTACATTATTTATCGATGGCGAGAAGATCGAAAAGGATCGTATCACTTGGGTGATCAATGGAGAAGAGTATACAAATGAGGAGATGCGGACAAATTATCAGGTGCACTGGTCGGTGACAAAGCCGGCAGTACTGAAGGTGAAAAAGGAAGGGGGCCTTGCACAGGGCTATCACGATCTGAAGTATGGCTTCTGCTTTACCTCTTCTTATATGCCACCGATCATACAGGCCAATCTGGATCCGGATCAGGAAAACATGGTATATATGCCCGAGTTTGGACATCATGTGAATGAACGGCATCTTCTGATTGTATGAGACGAAGCAGATTCTCTGATCAGACAGAGGAGATGTAACAGATTCTCAGATCAGACAGGAGGAAGATATGTCAGAGGATATCAGAATTGCGATTATCGGCCATGGCTTTATGGGGCATGAGCATGAGAAAATGCTGACAAACTTTCCGGGGATTCGTCTTGTTGGATTCGCGGACAAGGATCCGGAGCAGCTGAAAGATGTCGGAGAAGGACTGAAGAGATACAGCAGCAATGAAGAATTGCTGGCAGATCCGGAGGTAGATGTGGTTATTATTGCGGCAAATAATAATCAGCATCACGATCTTGTCATTCAGGCAGCTAAAGCGCACAAAGATATTATTTGTGAAAAACCGGTGGCAATGAGTCTGGCGGAGCTGGATGACATGGAAGCGGCAGTTAAGGAAAATGGTGTCCGGTTCACGGTTCATCAGCAGAGAAGGTTTGATCCGGATTTCCGCACCGCAAAAGAAGTGTACGATTCCGGCACACTTGGAAATGTGTATGCGATCAAGAATCAGCTGTACGGCTTCAATGGAAACATGCATGACTGGCACGTATTTAAAAGTGAAGGCGGCGGAATGCTGTATGACTGGGGTGTTCATCTGCTCGATCAGGTCTGCTGGATGTTCCCGGGCGCAAAGCTGAAGTCTGTGTTTGCGGATATCCGGAATGTCATCAATAAAGAGGTGGATGATTATTTTCAGATCATGCTGCGCTTTGATAACGGAGTAACGGCAACGGTTGAACTGGGGACATATTACCTGGCGGATAAGACCGCGGATAAATGGTTTGAGCGGCATTGGTTTGTCGCCGGAAACAAGGGTACCGCGTATGTGGACGGATTCTTCCCGGAGGGAAAGATTGTGCGTACCACCCATCTTCTGACAAATGTCGGAGGAAAGAGAACGATGACTGCCGCAGGGCCGACAAGATCGTTCGGACCTGCACCGGAAGGAACCATTGTAACGGAGCCGCTTCCGGAGGTGCATACGAGCCACAGAAATTATTTTGAGCATTACATCCGTTACTATCACGGCGAGGAGGAAGCATTTGTAAAAATACCGGAGGTGCGCCGCGTGCTGAAACTCATGGATGCGGTCAGAGAATCCGGACGCACCGGAAAGTCCGTTGATTTTGAATAAGAGGATTGTCGTCCGGGCTGCGGCGGATACCGTCTAATGGACTGTCGTTCGGATTGCGGAGGATACCGCCTGAAGAACTGTCATTCGGATTGCGGCGGGTACCGTCTGGAGAAAACAGATGACGAATGCTGAAGATTAAGGATAAGTGAGGTAGATACAATGGACAGAAAAATTCCTGTTGCTGTACAAGTTTATGGATTGAGAGATCTTCTGGAGGAGCATCCGGAAAATTTCAGGAATGTAATGCAGAAGATCAAAGATTATGGTTATGACGGCGTAGAACTGGCCGGACTTTACGGACTGAAGCCTGCGGAGGTCAGAGAAATCCTGAAAGAGGTGGGTCTGGTTCCGATTTCAGCACACGTACCATTCGCGGACATGGTAGAAGACCTGGATCGTGTGATCGCGGATTATTCGGAAATCGGAGTAAAATATCTGGTGATGCCTTATATGGCGGAGGAATATCGGCCGGTAAACCCGGAGGGATTTCAGAAGTTTCTCCCTCTGCTGAATAAGGTAGGGGAGAGAATCCATCAGGCGGGTATGACCTTCCTGTATCACAATCATGATTTCGAGTTTGTGAAACTTCCGGATGGAAGATGGGGATATGACGCGATGTTCGAGGCAATTCCGCATGATCATCTGATGAGTGAGCTTGATACCTGCTGGTGTGACGTCGCGACCGGTAAGGTCACTGAGTTTATTCAGAAATACACCGACCGTCTGCCGGTCATTCATCTGAAGGATTACATCAAGCGCGGCGAAGTGAAAAATATGTACAAGCTGATCGGGATCGATCAGGAGGAGTCCGGAGAGGATGAGGGTTACTTCGGGTTCCGTCCGGTCGGATTTGGCCAGATGATCTGGGAGCCGATTCTGGATGCTGCGCTCCGTGCAAATACAGGATGGGCTGTTGTCGAACAGGATGAGCATTATGACATGGATCCGCTGGAGTGCGCGAGAAGAAGCCGTGAATACCTCAGAATTCTCGGCTGGTAAGCAGCTTGGGTGAACCTTGAGCAGAAGACGAAAGAAGTAATTATTCAAATAAGAGGACAAAACATGAAGGAAATCAGAATTGCCATCATCGGAACCGGAATGATCTCCGACAGGCATATGACCGTGATCAATAATCTGAAGAAAAGAGGGCAGAACCTCACCGTAGTTGCAGCATGTGATATTGTGAAGGAGAAGGTGGAAGCCTTCGGCAGGAAATATGGCCTTCCGGAAGACCGGCTTTATACGGATTTCCGGGAGATGCTGAAGAGAGACGACATTGATGAGGTTGAGGTCTGTGTACACAACAATCTGCACACATCTGTTGCGACAGCAGTAATGGCGGCGGGTTATCCCTGCTATTCGGAGAAACCGATGGCAGCAAGCTATGCTGACGCAAAAATTCTTTACGATGCGCAGAAAAAGTACGGACAGAAGCTTGCTGTTCAGATCAGCTCTATCTACAACCCGCAGACCCGTATCGCAAAAAAAATGATTGCGGAGGGCAAACTGGGAGATGTATACCATGTAAGAAGCGTTGGTCACAGGAGACAGGGCAGGCCCGGTTATGACATGCCGTTTTTCAGTCATGACTTTATTGATCCGAAGATCGGTGTTCACGGACCACTGTTTGATCTGGGAATCTATCATCTGGCACAGATGCTGTACGTGCTTGGAATGCCGGAACTGGAGAGCGTGTACGGTGGACAGAGCTGTTCCTACTGGAGAGACGCGCGCATCGACAATGCGGTAAACTGCCATACTCCGATCGAAGATCTTGGCGTTGGAATGGCGCGGTTCAAGGGCGGAATTTCAATGGATATCTATGAGGACTGGGCGATACACATGGATGAAATCGGCACAAGCTTCATTGCGGGTTCTCTTGGCGGACTGAAATTTACGGATGTTGATACCACCGGAGGGCCGCTGGCGGTTCCGGAAGGAGGATCCATCGTAGGAGGAGGCGCTCTCCAGAAGCCGAGGCTTGAGTGGTTCGGCGTAGATGGGGATGGCGTGTTATTCGACAATAAAATCGAATGTGCGATCGGTGATATCTCGGGCATGCAGGAGCTTGCTCTTAATCCTGAGATGGAGAAGTACAATGATAACCAGCTGCAGTGGTATTCTTATCTTCGCGGCGAACTTACTGACGAGACACGTGTTGACTCTCCGTATATCGCAATGCAGACTGCCTTTCTTTCCGAAGGTGTTGTGCTCTCTAGCGAGCTCGGACGCAGCGTGACTGCAGATGAAATCAAGGCAATGTCAAAATCCATCGCGCTTCGCGAGCAGGAGACACCTTTTGGAACAATCAAGTATGATTTTGACGACTATAAACCAGAATAAAATGGAAGGTGCTGAAGACAGAAACTGTCATTTTCAGGCATGAAATAAGTATACCAAATCCCCGGCGGATTTATCCGCCGGGGATTATTGTACTGTATAAGTCCAGTCGCAATGTTCTTGGCCCACGGGGAGCTTGTTCACCTGTGGGCAAGAACATTAGCGACGACAACAGGTATGAGCACGAAGTGACGCGGGGACTTATACAGTTTGTGGCACAATGTATAATATTGGGGTTACTCAATATGGTATAATAAAAAAGGCGTGGATTTTGTTTTACTCTTTTTAATGAGAGGAAAGGAGAGCGGTATGTGGCTATTTTTTGCAATTGGTTCGTCGATCTTCGCGGCATTGACCTCGATACTTGCCAAGGTCGGTATTGAGGGCGTGAATTCAACGCTGGCTACGGCAATTCGAACGGTTGTGGTCGTCATCATGTCCTGGGGAATGGTTTTTCTGACAAATGTGCAGGGCGGTGTCGCCTCCATCAGCAGAAGAAGCTGGATCTTTCTGATTCTGTCCGGTCTTGCGACAGGAGCATCCTGGCTGTGCTATTACAGAGCGCTCCAGATCGGAGATGCTTCAAAGGTAGTGCCGGTTGATAAGCTGAGCGTTGTGATCACCCTTGTCATGGCGTTTCTGTTTCTTCACGAGCAGGTTACCGTGAAATCTGTGATCGGATGCGTGCTGATCGGCGCCGGCACACTGCTCATGGTCATCGCATAAACAGAAAACAGGAGGAGAATGACAGCCAGAGGTTTGCATCAGAAGGAGGAGGAAATGAGAAAATATCTTGTAATCGGTGCGGGAGGCACCGGAGGCGCACTGGGCGCGTATCTGGCTCGCGGAGGAATGGATGTGACCTTCATTGCCAGAGGCGCGCATCTGCGCGCGATGAAGGAGAATGGCCTTCGTGTGATACGGACGGACGACGAATTCACACTGAAACCAGTAAAGGCCTGCACAATGGAGGAGTATACGGATCATCCGGACGTGATTTTTGTCTGTGTGAAGGGATATTCTCTGGAATCTCTGTATCCGTTTCTGCGGAGAATTGCTCGCAAGGACAGTATCGTCATCCCGATCCTGAATATCTATGGAACCGGGGCAGTCATGCAGAAGCAGCTTCCCGGCATTCTGGTAACGGATGGCTGTATTTATGTCGCCTCCCAGCTCCGCAGTCCTGGTGAAATACTGATGAGCGGTGATATACTGCGGGTTGTCTTTGGTGTGCGGGATTCCTCGGAATTCCGTCCGGCTCTTCGTGAGGTAGAAAAAGATCTTGCAAAATGCGGAATCGGGGGCGGACTCAGCGACAACATCCAAAGAGACGCGCTGCTGAAGTTTTCCTATGTCTCACCGCAGGGAGCATGCGGCCTTTATTTCGGAGTCAGCGCGGGGGCGATGCAGAAAGAGGGGATATATCGTGACTTCTTCTGTGAGCTTGTCCGCGAAATCGGAAGGATCGCGGAAAAAGAGGGAATTGTCTTTACGGAAGACATCGTGAAAAGAAATCTGCATATTCTGGACAGCCTGAAACCGGATATGACAACATCGCTTCAGAAAGATGTCGCCTGCGGAAAGGCTTCCGAAATTGACGGATTGATCTTTGAGGTCGTCCGGAACGCCCGTCGCCTCAAGGTGGACGCTCCGGCATATGAAAAAGTGGCGGAAAAGCTATCCAGTGCCGACACATGAAGAAGCGCTGGAAAGGCTTTCCGGTGGCAGTATATGAAGTAGTGGCGGAAAAGCTTTCCGGCGGCAGTATATGAAATAGTGGCGGAAAAAGCTTTCCGGAGCCGTTAGCGGGTGAGATTGCGCAGCCAGCGGTACTTGTGAAAGTGGTGAATGACCCATGGAATTTTTCCAACCTCATCGAGGCAGGTGCAGGCGTAGACTAGAAGAACCGGCCAGTGAAACAGGAAGGCTCCGCACAGCGCGACCGGAATGGCAATTCCCCACATAACGACAATGAGGGAGTAGACATCGAATTTCGTATCTCCTCCCGCGTCGAAGATACCATTGATTACGACCGTGTTCACACATCGGCCGATCATATAAAATGAGGTAATAGCAAGCATGCCGGCACATAATTTTCTTGCATTGGGAGTCAGCCGGTAGAAAAGCAATACCGGATGAATCACTGCAAGAACGACCGCGTTCGTGATAAATCCAATGAGGAAGGAAAGCTTCATCAGCCGTTGTCCATAGATTTTCGCAATGTCCAGATTCCCCTGACCGAGTTGATTCCCGAGAAGGATGGATCCGGCATTCGCGATACCGTTGCACATACAGCAGGTAAGATCCCGTACCACGGCGGCAACGGAGTTGGCGGCAGCGGCATCCTGACCGAGATGCCCCATGATAGCGGAATAGGAGGTAAAACCGATTCCCCACAGAAGAGAGGCTCCGAGAAGCGGCAGACTGATTTTCCGGAAATCGGACGCAAGCAGGCGGTTGCGGTGAAAAAGCCTCGTAAGATCCGGGCGGACAAAGCCCTTCTGAAGCGAGGACCCCGCAGCCCATGCCAGCTCGACGATTCTGGAGATCAGCGTGGCGAGCGCGGCTCCCCTTGCGCCCATCTCCGGGAACCCGATCAGGCCGAAGATGAATATCGTGTTCAGGACAATATTCAGGATAACGGCACTTGATGAGATGAGCGCTGTCCGGTTCGCGTGTCCTGTGAGCTTCATGATGGTCAGGTAGCACTGCGAGATACCGGTCAGCAGGTAAGACCAGCCGGCGATCCTGAGATAGGAGACACCGATTTCCGAAAGTGTCGGGTCGTTGGTGAAAAAGGACATCAGAAGACCCGGGGTCAGGATACAGAGCAGCCCGAACAGAAGATCAATCAGGAAAGAAAGCCGGAGCATGAGATTGAAGATATCATGCAGACTCCGCAGGTCTTGTTTGCCCCAGTACTGGGAACCGAGGATGGACCCTGCCGAGACCACAGAGCTTAGAAACATGTTCATTACGAACTGAATCTGCGTTGCAAGCGATACCGCTGCCATAGAGTTCTGATTCAGCCTGCCCAGCATAATGGCGTCCGCAGCCGCAACCGCTGCCAGCATAAGGCTCTGCAGAGCAATCGGGACAGCAAGAGACACCAGCTTCCGGTTAAATAACGGGTCAGAGAACAGACCCTCTTTCATCGACGGCGATGGCATTTCATATTACCTCTTTATCTTTCTCAGTCTTTTTCCGGTTCTTTTCTTCCGTTCTTTTTCCTCAGTTTTTTTCCCCGGTTCTTCGATGCACAGCTCGCGTTCATCAGAAACGCAGAACGAGATAAAACACGCTGCGCGAGTTTTATCTCGCTATCGCGACGCTCGCCGCACACGAATACTTCGCATTCGGCTGCGGCTCACTGTTCGCGTAAATAAAAATTCGTCCGGCCCCCTGGCGCACCTGGCGTCTGGTCCGGACGAATCAGAATTCTGTGACTTATGCCCCGGTTCAGTGATTAACCCGGGATTCTATGCTTTATGCCCCGGTTCAGTGATTAACCCGGGATTCTATGACATGTCCCGTGGATCAGTGATTGATCCAGGCTTCCCAGTCACCGATTATGGCATCATCATCAAAATAATTGATCCGCATCGCGTCGCGAACCTCTTCGAGTGTCCGGTTTGTCTCTTCCGCGGCATGCTCCGTTCCTTTCCGGAGTATGTTGTACACCTCGGGAATATCGGCTGCCCATTTGGCTCTTTCCGCGCGGATCGGTGTGAGCATTTCTTCCAGTACCTTGATCAGGAACTTCTTGCATTTCACGTCACCAAGGCCGCCTCTTCTGTAATGATCTTTCATCTCTTCCAGATTTGCGTACTCCGGGAGGTATTCGGCAAACTGCTCATCTGTGCAGAATGCGTCCAGATAGGTAAACACAGCGTTGCCCTCTACATGTCCGGGATCGGCAATATTCAGGTGCTGCGGGTCGGTATACATTCCCATGACCTTTGTCTTGACCGTCTTCGGATCATCAGACAGATAGATGCAGTTGCCGAGCGATTTCGACATTTTGGCGGTGCCGTTGGTACCGGGAAGCCGTCTCTGGGTTTCATTTTCCGGCAGAAGAATGTCAGGCTCCACCAGAACATCCCGGCTATATGTCGTATTGAACTTGCGGACAATCTCGCGTGTCTGCTCCAGCATCGGCTCCTGGTCTTCTCCGGCAGGAACAGTGGTTGCCTTGAAGGCAGTGATGTCCGCAGCCTGAGATACAGGATAGGTGAAGAAGCCGGCGGGAAGTCCCGCCTCATTGTTGTTCACGCCTTCGGAACTGGAGAAGCCTCTCAGGGTCATTTCGTTCTTTACCGTGGGATTGCGGCTCAGTCTCTGGGTGGTTACAAGATTCATGTAGTAGAAAGTCAGCGCATGGAGAGCCGGGATACCGGACTGAATGCAGATGGTGGATTTTTCGGGATCAATGCCGACGGACAGATAGTCCAGAGCAACCTCAATGATGTTGTCGCGGATCTTCTGTGGGTTGTTCCAGTTGTCGGTGAGTGCCTGATCATCGGCGATCAGAATATTAATTTCATCAAACTTCCCGGAGTTCTGCAGCTGTACCCTTCTCTTTAGTGACCCCACGTAATGACCGAGATGAAGACGGCCTGTCGGGCGATCTCCGGTCAGAATTACTTTCCTTTTACAGTCTTTTGCTTCCATACTTCCTCCCATATATTTATCAGAAAAAATTTTTAAATTGCAAAATAAAGTGCAGTCTGAAACGCGATCCGAAATGCAGGCTGAAATACAGTCCGAAATGCGGTCCGAAATACAGTCCGAAATACAGACTGAAATACAGCCTAAAACGCAGGCTGAAATACAGTCGGAATTGCAGGTTGGATTGCACTGCGCAGACCCGGGCAACCTTCTTACCCGACTTATACAACTATAGCATAAAAAATGGAAATTTGAAATGAATTGTTCGTTCCGGAGGGGATCAGGCGAAATCCGGACAGCGTTCAAGTTCTGGTCAACAGACATAGGAGAATTCACCGGGGATTTGCGTGTGGGCGATTTTGTTTTTGCGATTCTGTTTTATTTTTTTAAAGTTGATGAATTCCGTTCTGTTCTGTGGTAGTATTGAAAAGAATTTGTCCGGTTTTTGTCTGGATGAAGCAGATGATACAGAGAGATGTGTACGGAGAGGTGCTTACCGCGAGCTGCATACAAACCGTTGGATGAGGAGAGATGCTTACCGCGAGTTGCACATAAACCGTTGCGTACGGAAAGTGATTGAGGGGGAATTGTTATCGTGGAGAGCAGGTTATATATCGAAAAGGAATTCTCGGAACAGGGAGTCGATTGCTATAAGCTGAAGGGCAAGGATTACCTGAATCATTATTACATTGTCTCAGAGTCGGAGACCAGGAAGCTGATGAATACGCCGGAGATTGTCGGCTATGAGGTATACAGGTGCATGCTCCCTGCCACATCACAGATGATGTATTATTTCAAAGAAAACGGGAAGGTTTCCTGCGCGAATATATTATCGATTCTGCGGGGAGCATTGAATTACCCGCTTGAAGAGGCATGCTATCGGGAACATGTGAGGATTCATGACATCAGCTTTTTGTCGAGTGAGCGTGTCTTCAATGAAGAAGAGCTTGCCGGCCTGAAGATCAAGTATTCAAAGCTGACCATGGTGCCGGACAGCACACTGCTGATCGGAGATATCATAGCTTCAGGGGAGACGCTGATTCAGTGCCTGGAATATGTGACGGATTTTTACAGGGCGAGCGGCGCGGCACTTCGAAATATCATCATCTTTACGATTGGTGGAACGAAGGCTGTCGAAATTCTGGAAAGGCTCACGGAGAAATTCCGGGAGTTCTGGCCTGCGTTCGAGGGGTTCTACTGCGTCTTCTACGAGGGAATCTTCAGCACCTATCAGGACAGAGGCGTATCCGGAGTCAATATCCCTGATGTTGATTTCTACTGGAAGGACGGCATTATTTCGCCGGAATTCCGCAGGGTGACGCTTTCCATGCGGGACCCTCTTTTTGAAAAATGTATCATCTACGACGGAGGAGCCCGCCGTTACGAGATTCATGAGCACGTGGACGAGGTGCTCGGCTTCTGGAGAGATATTCGAGATCGGGCAGATCGGATTCAGATGAAGGATCTTCTTGAGGAGAAGCTGGGACACGGGACACCGATCACTTATGAGGACTGGGTTCTGGACTGTCACTACGGGCACCTGAATCCGAGCGTGACACATTGGCTCTACCAGCAGGAACTGGGGTATATAGAGAGCCTGAAGAGGACAGATCTCAGGGAAATCGCAGATGAGAGAATACGCGATTTTACAGATTCCTTAAGAAAATACATTCTGTAGGCGTATCCGGGAATATCATCTGGAATTTCATCTGGATTTAATTTTTTATTTTTGCGTTCATGAGGGAGAGAGAATGAGAGGGAAGAATCAGAAGCAGAGGGAAACTACGGTGGATATCGACTATGCCGAGCAGTCGGTGCCGGTTGATCGCAGACAGAGCTTTATTACAATGTTCATGATTATGCTCGGTTTTACTTTTTTCTCGGCGAGCATGTGGGTCGGGCAGGAGATGGCAAAGGGGCTGGATTTTTACGGCTTTCTCGGTTCGCTGTTTCTCGGAGGTGCTATCCTTGCCGTGTATACGGGCCTTCTGGGATACGTCGGAGCTAAGACCGGAATGAGTCTTGATCTGATGAGCCGCCGTGCCTTCGGACTGAAGGGAAGTTATCTTCCATCCGCGATGATCAGCTTCACCCAGATCGGCTGGTTCGGTGTCGGTGTCGCGATGTTTGCGATTCCGGTGGCAAATGAGCTGCTCGGCGGGAGCAGACTTGCGGAGTGGATTCTAGTGCTCGTGGCCGGTGCGTGCATGACTTCTTCCGCGTATTTTGGAATAAAGTCTCTGACAATCGTCAGCTATATCGCGGTTCCGCTTGTGGCAATTCTCGGAACAGTGGCTATGATTCTCGCGGTTCAGAGAGGCGACGGGACTCTGATCAGCCAGTTCGCAAAGTCAAGCGGTACGCTCACCGTGATCGGAGGAGCGGGTATGGTGATCGGATCCTTTGTATCCGGTGGAACAGCTACGCCGAACTTCTCAAGGTTCGCCAGAAATGCCCGGCAGGGTGTCGTTACTACGGTTGTCGCCTTCTTCATCGGGAACTCACTGATGTTCTTCTTCGGCGCGGTTTCTTCCATTTATGTGGGAGGAAATGATATCTTCGAAGTAATGATCAACCTGAATCTGTTTTATCTTGCTGTTCTTGTCCTTGGACTGAATATCTGGACAACGAATGACAATGCGCTTTACTCCGCCGGCCTTGGCCTCGCGAACATCTTCGGCCAGAAGAAAAAACCGATGGTTCTGATCTCCGGCGTCATCGGAACGGTGACCGCCGTATGGCTCTACTGGAATTTTACGCACTGGCTCAATATCCTGAACTGCACCCTTCCGCCGATCGGAGTGATCCTGATTCTGGATTATTTCCTGCACAGAAAAAACTACACCGATGATTTCCGGGATTTCCAGACCGTTAACTGGTTCTCCGTCATCGGTGTTGTCGCGGGAGCGCTGGGAGCAAATATCATCACCGCGGGTATTCCGTCGATCACCGGAATGGCGGTGGCGGCGATTATCTATCTGATCGGATACTTTACCTCGGGTAAGAACAGGGCATAGGCATTATTGCTGAAGCATTTCCAGATATTTTTCTGCTGATTCCGGCCGCTGCGTATTCCGGATGATCCCGGCGTATACAGGTTCGGAAAAGCCCGCCTTCCGGTACAGAGAAGTGCCTTCCAGTGATACGCACGCAGACATATAATCCTGGCGCTGAAAAATATCACGGGTGTGCTGATCCATGATGACGACGTCCAGCTTTTTATCTGTGATCATGGCCAGGAGCTTCATCTGGGATGCGTAGGAGTATTCATAAGACGCTCCGCCATCCGTGCCGGAAGCTGTGTAAGACGCTCCGCCATCCGTGCCGGAAGCTGTGTAAGACGCTCCGCTATCCGTGACGGAACCTGTGCTTCCGTCCTGCGTGCTGTCCTCCGGATCGGCAGCGATCAGAAGATTGCGTTCATACTTTACCGTCCCGCCGGAAAAATCCTCCGGTTCCATCTGCAAGAACTGATCGGTGAGCGAGTCGAGGATGCTGTCGGCTGCCTGAACATTCACAAGCGCGACGTAGAGCACGGTTTTCTTCCTGGTAAGGGCTGACGAAAGTGAATAGATCAGAATTCCTCCCGCGATGATCAGGAGGATAAAAAACCATTTGTAATAATCCCAGAGGTAAGTGATTCTCTGTCTGCGATCCATACCGCGCAATGTTTCTCTGAGTTTCATTTTTCCTCCCGGTGAAAAATATTATCCTGATGTGTATGGTCGGCGTCCCCGGATCTGTTTCCGGGGGCGTTTTCTGTATTTTCGCTGTCTGAGACTCCGTCCGGATTTTCGAGCTTTCGGAATACCGGTTTCAGAAGGTAAGAACAAAGAAAGGCGGCAAAGCCCTCGCCGAGAAAGATGACCGGTGTAAAATAGCGGATGGCGATAAAGTATATCGCGAAATGAATGGCAGCCATTACGATCGTGCAGACGGGATAGCGGATCCCGATCATAAATGCGTTCTTCAGGGTGCCCTTCCAGGAATTATCGTAGCGCGAAAGGAGCGGAAACGCGTACAGAACGATAATCGCGAACACAATCAGAAATACAATATACAGACCGAAGCCGATCATGAAGAGAGGAGAGGTTATCGCGCGCTGACGATAGAAGCGGCCGGAGAAGAAGAATGCGATCGCAATCGGAATGATCAGACAGGACAATTTGGTTCCCTCACGAAAATTCTGGCGGAATGAGTGAAAAAAATCTTGCAGAAGAGAGATTCCGGAGTCGTTGGCAAGCTTAAGTGTGCAGTAGTAGAGCGCGCTGGTCGACGCTCCAAGCGTGAAGAGCGGCAGACTGCACACGATCCAGAGCAGGTTCAGCAGAATACAGTCAAGCAGCTTCCCGAGAAAATTCATGACCGGGTTGTATGGATTGATGAAATGATTCATGCGTGAGCCTCCTGTTGTCCTTCCGTTGATTCTCTGAGTATCAGATTGGTCTCGCAGCTGCAGGTGCGGTAATTCAGTGCCGGGTTCTGGATCCGGGACAGAATCAGGTCAGTGGCGGAGAACCCCATGATCTGACTGTGTATATGTATGGTCGAAAGCTTTGGCGTCACCAGAAGGGATTCCGCGGAGTCATCGAAGCCAAGGATCATGACGTCCTCCGGGACCCGGAGATCCAGACGATTCAGCGCGTGCATCAGATCAATTGCCACAAAGTCGTTGGCGCAGATAAAAAGGCGCGGTAATTTCCGGAATTCCTTCAGCCTGCTGTAGAAGTAATATTCCGCAGGACTCATTCCGGAGGAAGTGGGGACGGGATCCGGCTTCTCAGTGAGGCACCATTCTTCATGGATCGGAAGGGAACAGAGATACATACTGTTCCGGTATGCCATAAATCTCTCGAAAAAGGAACGGCAATGCATGGCCTCTCCCGCAAATC
>SAMEA3663095__coassemble_1425_pt1 | contig 15495 bp, 15 predicted proteins | sample SAMEA3663095__metabat2_low_PE_027 | metagenome-assembled genome bin SAMEA3663095 (sample SAMEA3663095) | pig gut metagenome | biome: pig gut; feature: pig-associated habitat; material: faeces | place: France | collected 2012 | reverse complement strand
CTCTTGTGCAGCTCATCATCCAGATGAAGAATCTTCTCTCTTTCGCCCTGTGTCAGCTTGGCCACCGGAATTCCGGTCCAGCGGGATACGATTGTCGCGATCTCATCCTCATCAACCGCCTCATGCACCAGCTTCAGATCGTCGTTATTGATCTTGTTCTCTTCATCCTGAAGCTCCTTCTCCAGCTTTGGCAGCTCGCCGTACTGAAGCTCGGACATCCTCGCCAGATCACCCTGACGCTCCGCAAGCTCCATCTGTTTATGAACCTCCGCGATCTGATCACGGATCTTCGCCGGACGGTTCACGGCATTCTTCTCATTCTCCCATTTGGCATTGAGAACCTTCAGCTTATCTTCATTCTCCGCCAGCTCCTTCTTAACGGTTTCCAGACGCTCCTTGCTCAGCGTGTCCGTCTCCTTTTCCAGAGACATCTTGTCCAGACGAAGCTGCAGATTCCTGTGCTCCAGCTCATCAATTTCCTCGGGCTTGGAATCCTTCTCTGTCTTGATCTGGGCGCACGCCTCATCGATCAGGTCAATCGCCTTATCCGGAAGGAAACGGTCCGTGATATAACGGTTCGACAGCGTAGCCGCCGCGATCAGCGCATTATCCGTGATGCGCACGCCGTGGTACGTCTGGTAATTCTCACGAAGACCACGAAGGATGGTGATTGTCTCATCCACCGTCGGCTCATCTACCATAACTCTCTGGAAACGACGCTCCAGGGCGGCATCCTTCTCGATATACTCCCTGTACTCATTCAGCGTTGTCGCGCCGATGCAGTGCAACTCACCTCTGGCAAGAAGCGGCTTCAGCAGGTTGCCCGCATCCATGGAGCCCTCCGTCTTTCCGGCTCCGACGATCAGATGCAGCTCATCGATAAAGAGAATAATCCTGCCCTCGCTCTTCTTCACCTCGTTCAGAACCGCCTTCAGTCTCTCCTCAAATTCACCACGGTATTTCGCACCGGCCACGAGAGCACCCATGTCCAGTGAAAAAATCGTCTTGTCCTTCAGGGAATCCGGAACATCGCCCTTCACAATACGCTGCGCAAGTCCTTCCACAACTGCGGTTTTGCCGACACCGGGTTCACCGATCAGCACCGGGTTGTTCTTTGTCTTACGGGAAAGAATCCGGATTACATTCCGGATCTCATCGTCACGGCCGATGATAGGATCCAGCTTCTGATCTCTTGCCTTCTCCACCAGATCCTCGCCGTATTTTCTCAGACTGTCATAGGTCTCCTCCGGATTATCGGAGGTCACCTTCTGATTCCCTCTCACGCTCTGCAGCGCCTGAAGAAAACGATCCACGGTGATGCCGTTCTGACGGAACAGCTCTTTCATCGAAGGACTCGGATGCCGGAGCATGGCAAGGAACAGATGCTCGACGGACACATACTCGTCTCCCATCTTCTTTGCTTCATTTTCCGCGTAATTCAAGGTGTAGTTCAGATACTGCCCGACATAAGGCTGTCCACCCTGAACCTTGACTCTTTTATTTATAGCCGCTTCGACTTCATTCCGGAAAAGATTGGCATCAATGCCCATCTTCTCGATCATCTGAAGAATCAGGCTGTTCTCCTGATTCAGCAGCACATAGAGCAGATGCTCCTGTTCAATTTCCTGATTGCCGAAGTCCATCGCTGTCTTCTGCAGCGAATTCACGGCTTCCAGTGATTTCTGTGTAAATCTGTCAGCTTGCATACTCACACCTCCCTTGAAATGCAGTATTTAAGTCAGGAAAAGATTTTGACGTTCTGATATTATGTAACCTTTTCCTCTCACGAAGCTAATATAGCACTCGTTGTTAGCACTGTCAATAAGCGAGTGCTAATTTCTTTTTAAAATTTTTCCCCGGATTTTGCTCCGGGGAATGCCTGCACGCGCGCGGAAGTGAAAGGCACACGGCACCCCGTGACTTTCACAACTGACTCCGCCATCGCATATAAATTTTTACCCTGTTCCCTCTGCTGTCTCTTGCGCAGATATTTTTCACAGAATCTCACGCATACTCCACCAGACTCCATCCGGAATCCCTCCTGGTAAAGCCGTACTTTCTGTAGAGTGGATCCGCCGCAATTTCCCTGTCAGCTGTGATCTCCTCCGCTCCGTTCTCAAGAGAAGCGAGCACGAGAAGATCGAGCAGCCGGAACGGGATCTCCGTATCCTGATATTCCGGCTTTGTATACAGATTGGAAATATATGCCCGTTCCTTATTCTGATTAAACAACGGACGGCGATGATAGAAAATGACGTCTCCGAAAGCAGCTATCTCAGATCCATTGTAGACAATATATGCCACGTTCTGATTCTCGGACAGATTTCTCCGGAAGTAGCTGTAGGCCTGCCGGCGACGACGCATCATGGCTGCAGAATCCTCCGTTTTATCAGAATGATCCCGCGCTTCAAGCCGGGTGTCCACAAGAACGTCAATGTCTTTCATCGACGCACGCTTATACGTGATTTCCATGTTACGTCTCCTTTCCGGAAGATACGGCTGCTGTCACTGGTCAAGCGGCTCTGCGCCCATACCTGTGCCCTCAAAATCAATTCCGGCTTTTATGAGCGCTTCGCGAGCCAGAATCCTGTCTGCATTTTCTAAGAGCTGATATGGAATGGCAGTTCTTTCTTCCTGTTATATTTTTTTATTCTTTGCTGTCCAATGTGGGCGGCAGTTCTGACAATATTGCTTTCCGTATACTTATATCCCGGTGCATTTTCATATCGTCTTCTATTTTTTGATTATATCGGGCGGATTTCGTTTGTCAATCGGACATATCCGGCCATCTGACTGAATCTGCCGTTTCAGCTTCTGTTTCAGCTGCCGCTTCAGCCTTCGTTTCAGCTTCTGTTGCAGCTGCCGTTTCAGCAGCTGTTTCAGCTTTCGTTCACTACCCTCCGCTTATCCAAAAACTGCAGAATGATGGCTGCGAGCTTTTCACTGTGTACAATGTAGCTCCCGTGGGATTCTCCGGACAAAATAAGCTTCCCGGCCCCCGGAATCTCTGCGGCAATGTGGTCAGTCTCGCTTTTCCGGATCAGATCATGCTCTCCCGCGACGATCAGCGTGTCCGCACGGATCTGCCGGAGCTCCTGATCACAGATATCCGGTTCTTTTATCATCAGTCGGATCAAAGGACTTCTTCCGAAAAAATGAAGAATCCGGGATCCGAGAAGAAACAGTCCGTGAAGTCCCTCCGGGCGCGTATTTGCGCCGCACGCAATCAGTGAAGAGATCCTCCTCGTCCTGCTCGCCGCGATCAGACCGATAATCCCGCCGTCGGAAAAGCCTACCACCACAACATTGTGAAGATTCAGCTTCTCCAGAAACTGCACCAGATCCTCCGCCATGTCCCTGTAATGAAGCTCTCCGATCCAGTGACTCTTTCCGTGTCCCCGCGAATCCGGAAGATAGCAGGTGAATTTTTTCTCCAGAATCTGAACCGTCCGGTCAAAAATCGTATGCTCCTCCCCGTTACCGTGGATCAGGACCATGGGACGCCCCTCCCCGGCCTCCTCGTAGGATATATCAATGTTATTTACATGAAGCTTTTTCAATTCTGTCATCCCTGTGATGCTCCCCCTTGTGCTCCACTTTCTTTCCACGCTGCTCCTTCTTTCACTCTGTCTTCTCCTCGTGCTGTTCCTTCTTGCGGTCCACCTTCTCCCTGCGCTGCTCCTTCTTGCGGTCCACCTTCTCCTCGTGCTGCACCTTCCGCATCTCCAGGAACGCGTGTACGTAATCGCTGAATCCCTGGGAATCCAGCACGGCAAAGGCCGCCTCATCCATCCAGAAAGACATATGCTTCGGATAGCAGACGACATAGATATTCTTCCACTGCGGATTAAACTTATCCTTCGCGGCATGCAGAGGTTTGAAGCCGTAGATATAATTCATATTTTCATAGATATAATGCTCTGCCCTCTCAATCAGCCGCGGGTGATCTCCGTCATTCGTGTTGAAAAAAGGGGCGACGCCGAGGCTTGCCTGTGACACACCCTCCGCCTTCAGGATCTCCATGATATCATGGAAGAGCAGCTCCATCACACCGTGCGGGCATCCCTCCCGCCTCCGCATGATATCCACAATCCATCCCTTTCCGCCGAGATATGGATTCAGCACGTTGATCCCCTGGATTGTGCCTTCCGCATCGGAAGCGTAAAAGTATCTCTTGTCACAGGGGTGATCCAGCATCAGACTCCCGACCGCGAACTGAAGCCTCGCCGTATGTTTTTCCTCAAGCCATGCATCGGTGATCTCATGGAACTGCCGCTCAATCTCTGCATCCCGCTTCTCCTGCGGCCTGTACTCCTGCACGCTGAGCCCGTAATTCACCGCCGTATGCCAGGAGGATCTTGCCTTGGCGCATTTCCCGCCCCGCATGGACCAGGACTGCACATCAAAGACTGCCTCCTCTCCGCTCTTAAAGCAGCCGAAGCCCTCCGCCTGATATTCCGCAACATGTGTTTCCTCCGTCATGAGAAACACCAGATGCTTCTTCTCCGCCGTTGCAAAGGAACGAAGCACCCGGAGCATTTCGGGGAAGTCCTCATCTGCGCAGACCGGATCACCGCAGACGACAATCGTGTTCCCTGATCTGGCAAAGCTGATCATTCCCTCCGGCTCCTCGGAGAAAAGCCACTCCTTGTCCGGCTCCAGAGAAAGATACGCCAGGGAATTCTCTGCATATTTCCTGAGATAAGACAATGCCCGATTCCATTCCTCCGTCGAAGCAGATGCCGCTGAAGCTGTCTTATATCTGTTCCTTCGTGTGTCTATTCCGTACATACTTATCATCCTCTTCTCTCTGCCTGCGATCCCGGTCAGAATTTCTGCCCGCAGTCCCCGGTTTATTCCCACAACGCAAGTCTGTTGTTCGATTGTGGGATATCCGACATACAGAATAGCATGCTTATGCTGACTGTCAATTCCTTTTCATTGCCGAATCCGCATTTCCTTTTCTTTGTCGAATCCGCATTCCGCCTCTTCACGTCCCTTCTGATCCGCACAAAAACCGCCGCGCAAAAACCGGCAGGACAAGACTTCCGGATATGCCGTGAGCAAAAGATTCTCTGGTTTTATCTTTCATCTTGACATACTTCGTCTGTCGTAGTACATTTACCTTGTAAAGATACTACGACAGTCGTAATACGTCAGACAATGTATCTTCACACTCCGAACAATCCCCGGGATGCATGATATTTTTCCTGACAGAAGGGAGGTGCCGATGGGAATCAGCAGTGATGTCATCCGCGGCTACAACGACACGATCATCCTGTGTCTGCTTCTAGACGAGCCATCCTACGGCTACGAAATCTCCAGAAAAATCCGCACGATAACCGCAGATGCCTACATTATCAAAGAAACCACCCTGTATTCCGCCTTTACCCGCATGGAGAAGAACAACTATATCGAATCCTATCCGGGTTTCGCGGACAACGGAAAACGCCGGACCTACTACAGGATCACGGAAGCCGGCCGGAAATATTACAGGGAAAAGTGTGACGAATGGAAGCTTACCAAGAATGTGATCGAACATTTTATAAGGGAGAATGAATCATGAATACTATTCGCAACTATCTCGAATCGATGTTTGCCAATCTTCCGAACACTCCCGAAGTCATCCGTGCCAAGTGCGAGCTCGGCCAGATGATGGAGGACAAATATACGGAACTGATCAATGATGGGAAATCAGATAATGAAGCCGTCGCCCAGGTTATTTCAGAGTTCGGCAATCTCGAAGAGCTGGCAGACGCGTTGGGAATCAGCCAGATTCTGAATGAACAGAATCAGGCGATGCAGAAGGCACACCAGGTATCCGCTGAAGACGCGGAACGGTATCTCGACGACAGCTCCCATTACGCCCTGCTGCATGGACTTGCAACCTTTTTTGCCATTATCAGCCCCTGCGGTATCATTCTGACAGTCTCAGCGGGAACGGGTTCCCTCGCTCTCATGGCCGCCGGAATCTTCTTCCTGCTCGGTGCGATTGCCGCCTGTGTTACACTCCATGTGTACAGCAGCCTTCGTATGGGCCGATGGAGCTTTCTGAAAAGCGAGCCCTGTACCATTGACTACGCAACAGCCGGAATGGTCAACGATCTCCGGCGCAGCACCCACGACAGTATTATTCTTCAGCGGACCATCGCCGTGCTGCTGTTCTGCACCTGCTACATCCCGCTTGTCTTCCTGGCTCTTCTGGACAAAAGAGCCATTGCTTCCGCCTTCGGCGTCATCATTCTGCTGTTCATGGTTGCTCTTGCCGTCCTTCTGCTCACCGTCAGCAGTTCAAGAATCAGCAGCTGCAGCCGGCTTCTCGATCTGAGCGGCAACTTCACCGCTTCCGGATATTCCTCCGCCAAAAGCGGAAGAATCGAATTCAGAAATCCAGCCGTGCGGGCGATCATGTCCGTCTACTGGCCGACCATCACCTGCCTGTATCTGATCATCAGCTTCCTGACCTTCACCTGGGCCATCAGCTGGATCATCTGGCCCATCGCTGCCGTCATCCGCAATCTGCTGGAATCAATTTTCGGAACGAAAGGAGAATCACACGAATGAAAAAAAAGCGCAGCATCTATCTTGCACTGATTTCCGCCGCAACGGTGGCTGCCATCTGCTTCGGAACCTGGAAGCATGTAAGTCCGGGCCACCTGTCTCTCACGATGACCGGGGACAGCTTCTACTTCACCTACGTTCCGCCGAACCAGACCACCATTCGCAGAAATCTCGACGCCTTTGACAGCATTGATCTTAACCTCAGTAAAGCGGACATCGAGCTTCAGAGCGGAAGCGGATATTCCATGGTCTACCGCGGGGTGAAAGAGGAATGCCCGTCTCTTTCTGTAAAAAACGGTGTTCTGACCGCAACAGAACCGGAATCAAAGGATTCGCGTTCGTCAGATGCCTCTCTGGTTCTCACCGTTCCAAAGGATCTTTCCAAATTTAAGGAGGTCTCTCTCTCCTCCGGGAACGGCGACATCACCATAGACACCGGACGCACACTGAACGTTGATTTCCTGACGCTCAACAGCAGCAACGGGGATCTGGAGCTCGACCGCTGCACAGGGAAAAGCCTTGCCGTGTCTTCCTCAAACGGTGATATTAATATGGAAGGAATCACTTTCGCCACCTCTACTCTGGAGACAGCGAATGGTGACATCGATGTCAATCTGGCCGACAATATACGGAATTATACCATATCCGCATACACCAATTCCGGTGAGACCTCGATCGGTGACAGCGACTACGATGCAGGTTCTATCAGCGTCGGCAGCGGCTCTCAGAAAATGAGCGCGCAGACGGACAACGGAGATATCGAAATCGAGAACGACTGAACCCCGCTTCTCTTCTCACCGCTCATCCGGAGCTTTTCAGACAGGGATTTCCTGGTACCATCGCCGGTCTGAAAATGGCATCCGGATGTTCTCCGCACAATGATCTGTCCGGCTGTAATTAACATCACTTCTGCATTTCAGAAACCATCCGGATACTCTCCACGTCGTCCTCTGTCAGGCGCAGATTTGTCACCATTTCCTTCCCGTCGGGACGGGTCACCTTCACCTCAATGATCGTGCCCGTCTCAATCGCCTGCTGTCCCACTGCGCTCAGGAACATCTGGAACTTCGGATGCTGACTCTGAAACAACTGCATCCTCTCTCTCAGTTTCATCAACATCATCGGATTCATTGCCATTTTTCATACCTTCTTTCTTTTTCTTATTTCAGATCTCTCTGTAACCGGCCTCCAGAAGGGTATCCGCTTTTCGGATCTTCCGGTCCCAGGTGTAGATTCCGTTTACCTCATCTTCAACATCAGTCCACTGTGTATAAACATATGCGCAGAGTCCTTCCTCGCGGCAGACCTCCATCCGGTCAATCAGAGCGTGGAAGGCTCTCCCGTACTCCTCCCGGTCCTGATATCTGGTTCCGTAACCGTAGGCTCCCTCGCCCGCACTGTGATCCGGGATCCGGAAGGGAAGTCCTCCAAATTCAGACAGGACAAACGCTCTGTCTGCCTCCGGCTTCACATGAAACGTAAGGTAGTAATAGTGCACGCTTCGGAAATCTCCGCACCCCTGGTCAAACCATCCGCTCGCGGAGTCAATCAGATGATGCGGATCCGTCCTCCTGAGGAGGTCGGTGCACTCCTTTGTCTCAAACTGCCCCCATCCCTCATTGAAGATTGTCCAGGCAAAAATGCACGGATGCTCCTTCAGGATCTCCGCGGTCATAACAATCTCTCTCCGGAATTCCTGCCTGCCCGCTTCATTTTCCCGCGAGAGCAGCTTTTCCTTCTGATCACTGACGCGCACATTCATCCACGAAAGCAGCGTTCCGGCTTCCGTCACGAACCAGTCCTTGTATTTCTCTCCGCCACTGACGATGTCCTGCCAGACCAGAAGGCCGAGACGATCACAGTGATAATACCACCGGTCCGGCTCGATCTTCGCATGCTTCCTGACACAGTTAAACCCGAACCTTCGCATCTCTGTCAGGTCAAAGATCATGGCCCGGTCTGACGGAGCCGTATAGATACCGTCAGGCCAGTACCCCTGATCCAGAACGCCTCGCAGAAAAATTTCCCGGTTGTTCAGATAAATCCTCGGGATTCCTCTTTCATCCCTCTCCATTGAAATTTTCCGCATTGCGAAATAACTGGAAACCAGATCCTCACCCATCGTCACGTCAAAGAAATACAGCCAGGGTTCCTCACAGCTCCACAGATTCATCTTCGGGATTCTCACATTCATCCAGTGATTGGACATGCCCGCGACGATCACCCCCTGAAGAAGCGTATCCTCTTCAATCTCACAGGTCTCATCCTGCGCGATGATCGGCCGCCGGATTCTCACCCGCACCGGAAGGTCACTGTCCGATTCCACCAGAATACTCACATATCCGTGTTCGATATCCGGGACTGTTTCAATGTTGTCAATATGCTGACCTGGAATTTCCTCCATCCATACCGTCTGCCAGATGCCGCTGACCGCCGTATAATACATTCCCCCGCGTCTCAGTCTCTGCTTCCCGCGGGCGTGAAAAGAGGTATCACTGAAATCCCAGACCTTTACAATCAGCTCATCCGCTCCGTCTCCCTCGGTGCTTCCGCTGCTGTACAGATCTCTGTCGCTCTCTGTGTGAAATACACCGTCATCCTGAGTTTCTCGTCCCCTTCTTTCCCGAAACTCTTCTCCTGCTGGTTCCTGACGTTCCGTAAAACAGCCGTCTGTGTGATGATTTTTTTCCGATAAAACCGGCTTCAGGTAGTCTGTGATATCCAGCCAGAACGGCAGGTATCCGCCCACATGTTTTGCGACGCTCTTTCCGTTCAAAATCACCTCGCAGCACTGATCCACCGCTCCGAAATGAAGAATGATCCTGTGTCGGGGGTCTCGTCCCGAAAGCTCCGGCAGATATCTGTGATACCACAGCGTTTCATCCGGCATCAGCTGACGGGACACGCCGGAAAGCACGCTCTCCGGGGAAAAAGGAACCAGAATCCGGCTCACAAACTTCTCAACCTTCTCCTCCCCCTTCGTGATCGCATAATCCCAATACCCGTTCAGGTTCATATAACTCTTCCGCCTCAGAAGCTCCCTGGGATACTCCTCCAGCACATGATCCCTGTTCAGCGCCATCCCCCATGGCGTATATAACTGCTTCATATTACCCTTCTTCTCCCTTATTAACATTTCTCTTTATAAAAAAACGCCAATAAACGCATGTAAATACAAACATGATAACCACATGTATATGCAAACGTTCACGCGCCGGTATATTATACCAAAATCACCCCATGTTTACCATCACCTGAATGCAGTTGATCCGGCTTTCCTCTGCCCACGTCTGTTTTTTCAGATAAAAGCCCTGAAGAGCTTGCTGTTAATAAAATATTGTTGTTAACGCCCATGTATAAGCACTAATATTTGTGAATTGTGCCCACGTTCCATCAAATACGCCGCTTGAAAATTGTAACTAATGCTCTGCTTTCCACTCAAATATCGTTGTTCATTATGCGTTATACATAATTAACGCAGTTTTCACGCACTTGTATATCAATATTTTGTATCAAAAACATTTACCCCGCACTGTAAATATTGTATAATTATATCAAAACATCCCTCTGACTTACCAACACAGATGTACACTGCATATAAGATGGATGTTCACGAAATTTCCAAAGAAAGCGGGGTTCATTTTATGAGTCAAAATAATATGCTGGCCATGATCCTGGCCGGCGGACGCGGAAGCCGTCTGAAAGACCTGACGAACAAGGTTGCCAAGCCAGCAGTTTCTTATGGCGGAAAATACCGCATTATTGATTTTCCTCTGAGTAACTGCGCCAACAGCGGCATCAATGTTGTCGGTGTCCTGACACAGTACGAATCGGTACTGCTGAACAGTTATGTCGCACAGGGCCGTCGCTGGGGTCTCGATTCCAACGGAAGCGGTGTGTTCGTACTGCCGCCTCGTGAGAAGGCCGATGCGGATCTCGATGTCTACCGCGGAACAGCAGACGCCATCTCCCAGAACATTGATTTTATCGATTCCTATGATCCGGAATATCTTCTGATTCTCTCCGGCGACCACATCTACAAGATGAACTACGACAACATGCTTGCCTTCCACAAGGAGCACAACGCAGACGCCACCATTGCGGTCATCGGCGTACCGATGAAGGAGGCCAGCCGTTTCGGTATCATGAATACCGATGAAAACGGCAAAATTATGGAGTTCGAAGAGAAGCCGGCGGAGCCCAAGAGCAATCTTGCATCGATGGGCATCTACATTTTCAACTGGAAGCTTCTCCGCAAGCTTCTGGTTGCGGACATGAAGAATCCGGACTCCAGCCACGACTTCGGAAAGGACATCATCCCCACTCTTCTCAATGACGGCAAGTCCCTGTGGGCGTACCAGTTCAAGGGCTACTGGAAGGATGTCGGGACCATCGACTCTCTCTGGGAGGCGAATATGGATCTGCTGGATGACAAGAGCGGTCTGAACCTGGAGGATCCCGCATGGAAGATCTACACAGAGGATGCCTCCGCACTCCCGCAGTATATCGGAACGAACGCGCAGATCAAAACCGCCTTCATCACACAGGGCTGCAAGATTGACGGTTCTGTGACGCGTTCTGTTCTCTTCACCGGTTCTGTCGTGAAGCCCGGCGCGAAGGTCACAGATACGGTTCTGATGCCCGGTGCCGTCGTGGAAGAAGGTGCCGTTGTCACACGTGCCCTCGTAGCAAACAATGTCAAGATCGGCCCGAACGCCGTTGTCGGTGACGCCAACAGCGAGAACATTGAGCTTGTCGCAAAGAATGTAAAGGGGGAGGAATAAATCATGGCAACCGCATTTGGAATTATTACTTCGTCCGCCAATCATATCAAGATCGCGGGAATGCAGGACTATCGGCCTATGGGCGCGTTCTCCATCGCCGGAAGATACCGTGTCATCGACTTTCCGATTTCCAATATGAGCAACAGCGGTATCGATAATATTCAGGTTTATGTAAGAGAGAATCCGCGTTCTCTGGCTGAGCACCTGGGCAATGAAGGCTCATTCAACATCAACTCCAAGAAGGGTAAGCTCCAGCTTCTGTTCTCTGACAACAGCACCGCCAATGATGTATATAATACAGATATTGCGGCATTTGCCGAGAACATCAACATCATCGCCAGAAAGGGACAGGAGTATGTCATTATCGCGCCGAGCTATATGGTATATACGCAGGACTACAATGAGCTTCTCGAACAGCACGTCGCTTCCGGCGCGGACATTACTCTTCTGTATCACCATGTGAATAACGCAAAGGAAAACTATCTGCACTGCGACACCCTCGACCTCAACAAGCAGAAGGGTGTTCTTTCCATCGAGCGCAACACAGGAACCGCCAACGCGAAGAACATATTCATGGACACCTACGTAATGAAGAGGGATCTGTTCATCTCTCTGGTCCGGGAAGCCCAGAAGCTCTCCTCAATCTACACCCTCTCACAGTTCATCAACTCCGAGGTAAATGATCTGGATGTAAGAGGTGTCGCTCACCGTGGATATTTCGCGACAGTTACCGATTTCAAGAGTTATTTTGAGGCAAACCTCGATCTGATTGATGTTGACAATGCCAACAGCCTCTTCCATGATAACTGGCCCATCTACACCGTTACCAGTGATGCCGCACCAACAAAGTATTACGAGCAGGCTGAGGTAAGGAACTCCCTTGTCTCTAACGGCTGCTCGATTAAAGGCCTTGTGGAAAACAGCGTTATCGGCCGTGGTGTAACCATCGAGGACGGTGCTATTGTGAAGAACTGCGTCGTCCTCGCATATTCCAGGATCGGCAAGGACGTACATATCGAAAATCAGGTTGTCGACAAATGGGTGCAGATCATCCACGCAAAGGAGATCATCGGAACTCCGGAAAAGCCCGGATACATTAAGCGCGACGACATCCTATGACCTGAGAGGCAGGCCGCGCAGCACCTGACAAACCGCCTGAAACAGGGGCCGGCTGTGTCCGGCCGGCAAACATGCCCCACGACATGGGGCATATCCCCGGTCTGGCAAGCGCTCTCTGATATAGAAAGAGGGCTTTCACACGAATTCCATCGCGTGAAAGCCCTCTTTTTATTCTGTTCATTTACCCGGTGAAGCCTCACCCGACTAAAGTCATGAGAATGCGGCGGTATCCTATTCAAATCCGGCTTCGGTCCGCCCAGTCTTACAGACCGCTCAATCAAACACCGCCACGGCCCCTACCGGGCATATGTCTCTGCACTCTCCGCAGTGTCTGCAGTCCTCCTGACGGATCACCGCCATGCTGCCCTTCAGATCAATACAGTGCTGCGGGCACCTGGTGATGCACTTCCCGCATGCCATGCAGCTACTCTGTATATAATATTCATTCTCCTCATCCATGATACGTCTCCGTCAGCTGCCCGTCTCAATCCTCTTCAATTCCTCCAAGAAGCTTGTAGAGCAACCGATACAGTTCCTTTGCCTCATCCGGCTCAAGATTCACACACTTTTCCATCTTCTTCGGAACCTGAACCGCCCTCTCCTGCAGATCTTCGCCGCGCTCCGTAATCTGTACCATAAGGTTGCGCTCATCATGGGTCGAGCGATGCCGGATGATATATCCCTTCTGCTCCAGTTTCTTCAGAAGCGGCGTCAATGTCCCGGAATCCAGAAACAGACATTTGCCAAGCTCCTTGACATTCGTCTGCTTCTTCTCCCAGAGAACCATCATGGTAATGTACTGGGTATATGTAAGATCCAGCTCATCGAGGATCGGTTTATATCTTCGCACAACCTCCTTCGAGGCTGCATATAACGGAAAACAAAGCTGATTTTCCAGCCGGATACAATCATATTTACTCATTTTCAAAAACTCCTTCAGGCGCAGCAATTAATTGCTTGCAATTAGATTATACCCGATATTACAATTCTGTCAACCTTGCATTTCCAGCCGTCGTCCGCTGCATTTCCGGCTGTCCTCCGTTGCATTTCCGGCTGTCCTCCGCTGTTTTCCGTTTCCTGTTACGCTCTCCTCATTCCATCTTCCTTCCCGCGGCCGTGCGCCTCATCGGCCGCCCACTGATGACTGCGGAATTCACGGGGAGAAGTGTGAAAATGTTCCATAAATACACGGTTAAAGGTTCTCTGACTGCCGAACCCGACATCCATACAAATGTCCGTAATCGGCTCATCGGTCCGGTGAAGCAACTCGGCGGCATATTCCAGCCGGACTTCATTCAGATACTGATTGAAATTCCGATGGAAGGTTCCGGAAAAAATTCTGGACAGCGCATATGGACTGATTCCGAGATCATGCGCCATCTGCGTCAGTGTTAGCGGCTCCCTGAACTTTCCGGTAATATACGAAACCATGCGGTAAATGATATCGTCGCTGCCTACCATGGACTTGTCAATCAGTGTAATACATGGCAAACATCTCGCCATGATCACGTTCACATATGCCTGCTGGAGAACCTCCCGGATCCTGTTTTCCGGAGAGCCTTCCGGCCGCCATTTATAATAGAGAGAGCTTCCCTGATCCAGCTTGTACAGAGTATCCAGCGCATAACGGATATCCGGATGCACATTCTCCGCTGCAATAACCGGGTATTCCGGTGATTTCTGCTGCATGACAGACCCGAAAGCGTCTGCCATGGAAGGCGAAGCAAGAAGATAATATGCCATGCACTCAGAGCTGTCGAATACCTGATAATGATGAATCAGCTCCGGAAAGACAATGCCCAGATCGCCTTCCTCCATGTGGTACAGCATATCTCCTACCCCGAGCTCCAGCGTACCCTTCATGACATATACAAACTCCAGCGATTTGTGAAGATGTGGAGAAGCATGAACGGACTGCCTCAGCTCAATTTGCAAATTATTCTTAGTCTCAGTATATAATGGAAGCATACATCCTCCTCCGCAAAAAATGTCTTCTTTTTTTAAAGTACCTGGCATGTATTATAACAAATACTGGTGTATTCTACAAACATAAATGAAACAAGGTTATTCGTAAGCGGTGATCCGGGGTTTTTACAATCTCTGACGCAATGCTCCGCAGGAGTGTGTTGGATGTTCAGATGTCCGACAGTACACTGCATCTAACCGGCCAGCCACAGCCATTTACTATGGCTTTCATATAAATCCTTTCACTTTCATCAAAGGAAGTCCTGTATAGTATCCCCCTTTCAATTTCAACTATACAGGACTTCCGTTTTATTTACGCGAACAGTGAGCCGCAGCCGAATGCGAAGTATTCGTGTGCGGCGAGCGTCGCGATAGCGAGATAAAACTCGCGCAGCGTGTTTTATCTCGTTATTCTATTTTATCTGTCTTGTTTTAGCTACTCTGTCTTTTCTATTCTGTCTTTTCTGTTCTGTCTTTTCTGTTCCGCTTTATTCTGCATTATCGCCTGGCATTACTTCCCGATCCCTGCTGTAGAACGGTACATCCTTCATCTGCTCCTCCTGGATAATTGTCAGGGTATGATAGAAATCCTCGATCTCTTTCTCGCTCATCTTGCCCTCAACCTTGTCCAGAACTCTGTCCACATACGAGCTGCTGACATTATAGTAATCGATGTACTTCTGCGTGACCTGAAGGTAATACTCCCTGTGATCCTGCCTTGACCTGATCTTCTGCAGATATCCCTTCCGGATCAGACTGTTCACCTTATAGGCGGCATTGGGCGACGAGATTTGAATAAAACTGGCGAATTCATTGATCGTCGGATTCTTCATGGCATAGATTACTTCCATGCAGAAGGTTTCCACCGTGGTGAGCGTCGCCTCACGGTTGTCAAAATTCCGGAACACCTCCCGGTAAAAGTGCAGCTTGAAGTTTGTATACACCTCTGTGAAAAGCTCCTTCGTCTTCCTTGCTTTTTCTTTTAGCTCATCTCCTGCAGAACTCATAAATACCTCCCCCCGGACTGCGAAATATAGAATAATCCCCCATACGATACATTGTGCCA
>SAMEA3663095__coassemble_1366_pt1 | contig 16590 bp, 13 predicted proteins | sample SAMEA3663095__metabat2_low_PE_027 | metagenome-assembled genome bin SAMEA3663095 (sample SAMEA3663095) | pig gut metagenome | biome: pig gut; feature: pig-associated habitat; material: faeces | place: France | collected 2012 | reverse complement strand
AATACTTCGCATTCGGCTGCGGCTCACTGTTCGCGTAAAAAAATATTCCCGCCGCATGCCGTCATCTGTCCGACGGCATGACGATGCTGTCGCGCCGGCAGGACACCACCCGGCACGGCAGCTCTTCTGATCATCTGCTCTTCGGATCAGTTCTTCACTCAGATATCAAGCGGCGGTGCTCCCTTCCGTCCGTGACACTGCTTATACTTCAGACCGCTTCCGCACGGGCAGGGGTCGTTCGGATAAATCTTTTTGGCCTTTTTCTGTATCGGCTTCCGTTCGGACGTGTCATCTCTGTTGGTTCCGGTGACCTGAGCTACCTGCTCACGCTCCACCTTCTCCTCAATCCGGACATGGTACAGCAGGCGGATGGTGTCCTCCTGAATTGACGCGGTCATTTCATTGAACATGTCATAGGCCAGCATCTTGTACTCCACCTTCGGATCCTTCTGGCCGTATGCCTGAAGTCCGATACCCTGGCGCAGCTGCTCCATATCATCGATGTGATTCATCCATTTCTCATCGATCACACGCAGAAGGATGACACGCTCCAGCTCACGGATCTGTTCCTCAGACTGGAACTGGGCCTCTTTTTCCTCATAAAGCCGGACTGCCTTGTCCTTGAGATTCTGCTTCAGCTCCTCCTTGCCCTTCTTCAGAGCAGCGACATCTTCTTTCGTTATCTTCTGAAGAGGAATAATCGGAAGCAGCAGACGGTTCAGTTCATCCAGATCCCAGTTGTCCGGTTCATCTCCACTCTCGCCGATCGCCCGCTCCACGGTGTTGTCAATCGTGTCGTAGATCATCTTCATGATAGAATCACGCATGCTCTCGCCGTTCAGAACCTGGCGGCGCTCCTTGTAGATGATCTCTCTCTGCTCGTTGTTGACAAGGTCATAATCCAGAAGATTCTTACGGATTCCGTAGTTGTTGCCCTCGATCTTCTCCTGCGCCTTCTCGATTGTCGAGGAAAGCATCTTGTGATGAATCTCCTCACCCTCGGATACGCCCAGAGATTTGAAAACGGACATCAGCTTCTCAGAGCCGAACAGGCGGAGAAGATCGTCTTCCAGTGACAGATAGAAACGGCTCTCTCCCGGATCTCCCTGTCGTCCGGAACGTCCGCGCAGCTGATTGTCAATACGTCTCGACTCATGCCGCTCCGTACCGATGACCTTCAGTCCTCCGGCAGCTCTCGCTTCCTCATCAAGCTTGATATCGGTACCACGGCCTGCCATATTCGTGGCAATGGTTACCGCGCCCGCCTCGCCCGCGTGGGATATGATCTCGGCCTCAAGCTCATGATATTTCGCGTTCAGTACCTGATGCGGAATTCCCTCTCTCTTCAGCATGCGGCTGAGAAGCTCTGAAGTATCGATGTTGACGGTACCCACCAGTACCGGCTGTTTCTTCGCGTGAGATTCCTTGACGTCCTCGATTACCGCCCGGTATTTCTCCTTCTTTGTGATATAGACGGCATCATCATGATCGATTCTGGCGATCGGTTTATTCGTCGGAATCTCGATGACATCCATTCCGTAAATATCGCGGAACTCCTGCTCTTCTGTCAGAGCGGTACCTGTCATGCCGGCCTTCTTCTCGTACTTATTGAAAAAGTTCTGGAAGGTGATGGTGGCAAGCGTCTTGCTCTCGCGCTTTACCTTTACGTGCTCCTTTGCCTCAATCGCCTGATGCAGTCCATCGGAATAACGGCGACCCGGAAGCACTCGTCCGGTAAACTCATCTACGATGTAGACCTGATCATCCTTGACAATGTAATCGCGGTCCTTGAACATCAGGTTGTGTGCGCGGAGCGCCAGGATGATATTGTGCTGAATCTCAAGATTCTCCGGATCCGAGAGGTTGTCAATGTGGAAGAACTGCTCCACCTTTTTGACGCCCTGCTCGGTCAGCGTCACTATCTTGTCCTTTTCATTTACGATAAAGTCTCCGGTCTCCTCGATTTCCTCGCCCATGATGGCAGTCATCTTGGTAACCTCGCCGGAAGCCTCACCGCGCTGAAGCTGTGTCGCCAGAATATCACACGTCTCGTAGAGCTTCGTGGATTTTCCGCTCTGTCCGGAAATGATCAGAGGGGTGCGGGCTTCATCGATCAGAACCGAGTCAACCTCATCGATGATCGCATAAGCAAGATCTCTCTGCACCATCTGATCCTTGTATATCACCATGTTGTCACGAAGATAGTCAAAACCGTCCTCGTTGTTTGTGACATAGGTAATGTCACAGTTGTACTGGGCGCGGCGCTCGTCATTCTTCATGCTGTTCAGAACGCATCCTACGGTCAGACCCAGGAACTCATGAACCTTTCCCATCCAGCCCGCGTCACGGCTCGCCAGATAATCATTGACGGTGATGATGTGCACTCCTCTTCCCGTAAGGGCGTTCAGATAAGCCGGCATCGTGGATACAAGGGTTTTTCCTTCACCGGTCTTCATCTCCGCGATACGCCCCTGATGAAGAATGACTCCGCCGATAATCTGAACTCTGTAGGGTTCCATACCCAGTACACGTTTTGCCGCCTCCCTTACGGTTGCAAACGCTTCCGGCAGAAGGTCATCCAGTGTCTCGCCGCCCGCCAGGCGGTCCTTGTACTCCTTCGTCTTGGCGCGAAGCTCATCGTCGCTGAGCGCCTGCATGGCGGGACGATAGGATTCTACCTTGTCTACGATCGGCTCAATTCGTTTTAACTCTCTCTGGCTGTGTGTGCCAAAGATTCTTTCTGATAATTTCATTCCTAAATTCTAAGCTCCTGTGTGGTTTACGAGGAAAAAACGCCTTTCGGCGTCTTTTCCCTCTGGCAGGTCTGCCGGAAACGGTGCGATCCGAAAATCTCAGATCAGTTTTCCGGTTCAATCAGACCATAAGTGTTTCCTTTTCTCTTATATACGACATTAACCTGATCCGTGTCCGCATTCATGAACACGAAGAAATTGTGTCCGAGAAGTTCCATCTGTACGCATGCGTCTTCCGGATACATCGGCTTGATATCAAACTTCTTCGTCCGGACAATACGGATCTCCTCATTCTCCATATAATCATTGTCGATGTATGTCTTCTGGAAATTAGAAGCAGCCTGTTTCTTGTCTATAATTTTCGTCTTATACTTGCGAAGCTGACGCTCGATCACCTCTTCTACAAGATCAATGGATACATACATATCGTTGCTGACCTGCTCGGAACGGATGATTTTGCCTTTGACAGGAATGGTAACCTCGATTTTCTGTCTTTCTTTTTCCACACTCAGTGTAACGATTACGTTTGTATCCGGTGTGAAATATCTCTCCAGCTTGCTCAGTTTTTCATTTACTGCAGCTCTGAGACCGTCGGTAATCTCTATATTCTTTCCACTGATCGTGATATTCATAAAAACATCTCCTTTCGAGGGGTACATACACCCTATTTTGATTAGAATATTATAACAACAGATCCGGCATTCGTAAAGTACAGATAACCCCTGCGTGAACAGTTACGCGCATTTACGCGGTCCCGGGTCTGTCGGACCGGCCGGACACTGATACATCTGTGAACAGCTGCACCCGGTCACCATGAACCGGGCCGTGCCGAATCCTTATGTGTTTTTGTTGAGATATGCGTAGATCTCCCGTTTGCCGCAGCCCCGGTCACGGGCTACCTGCTTCATGGCCTCTTTCCGGTCTGTCCCGCGGTCCAGATAATATGCCATGTGCTCTTCCACGGTCATTTTCTTCCAGAACTCCTGCTCTTCCTCTTTCCGCTCCCGGAAACTCTTTCCCGCAATGACCAGAACGAACTCACCTCTCGGCGCCTCCGTCTCAAAATGTTCCAGCGCACCGCCAATTGTCGTCCGCTGTACATTTTCGTGCCTTTTTGTCAGTTCCCTGCAAAGACTGATCCTCCGTTCTCCGCCGAGCACATCCCGAAGCTCCCCGAGCGTCCTCACCAGGCGGTGGGGCGCCTCGTAGAGAATGATCGTTCTCGTCTCTGCCTTCAGGTCCTCCAGTACCGCTGCCCTCTCCTTTTTCTCCATGGGAAGAAATGCCTCGAAGGCGAACCGCCTCGTGGACAGGCCTGACATCGTCAGCGCCGTGATACAGGCGGCCGGCCCCGGAAGCGAAGTGACCTCTATCCCCGCCTCCACAGCCAACTCGACGAGAACCTCTCCCGGATCGGAGATGCCCGGTGTGCCCGCGTCCGTAATGAGGGCAATATTGGTTCCGGAAAGCATCTTGTCCACAAGCTGTCTGCCCTTGTCGTAGCGGTTATTCTCGTGATAGGCAGTCATCGGGGTGTGGATATCAAAATGATTCAGCAGCTTGATGCTGTTTCTCGTATCCTCCGCGGCGATCAGATCCGCTTCCCTCAGCGCCCGGACAACCCGGAAGGTAATATCCTCCAGATTTCCAATCGGTGTTGCGCAAAGTGTAAGTCTGCCCGGCATTACAGCCTCCTTTCCGGCACTTTCGCCGTATCTCAATTGTTTTCCATGAGCCGGCGCGGGATTATCTTCCGTCACCGTAAATCTCGCGAATCTCCCGGGTATATACGCCGTGCCTCTCGTATACGATCAGAGGTTTTTCCACCCGGATCCTCGGATTTCCGTTCTTGCACGCTTCCAGAAGAACCATGTTCGGTTCCTTGTCCGCAAAAGGATACACCAGACGCATCCGCTTCGGCTCCAGCCGGTACTCCTTCAGGGTACACATAATCTCCGCCAGGCGGAAGGGCCGATGAATCAGGTAGAAGCGTCCTCTGTCCGTGAGAATCCGGGACGTCTGCTCCGCAATGTCCCGGAAGCTGCACAAAATCTCATGTCTCGCGATGGCCACTGCCGGATCGGGATTCGTCAGTCCGTGCCGGCCGATCATATAGGGCGGATTGCTGACCACTACGTCAAAGGAAGCCGCACCGAATATGGATACGGCTTCCCGGATGTCTCCCTGTACAATGGATATTCTGTCGTTCAGATGATTAAGGGCCACACTTCTTCTGGCCATATCCGCGCTTTCCTTCTGAATCTCCAGCCCCGTAAAGCTTCTCCCCGGTGTCTTGGCAGCCAGAAGGATCGGCAGAATTCCCGTCCCCGTTCCGAGATCCAGCACCTTCTCTCCCGGTTTTACCTTTGCGTAACCGGACAGCAGCACCGCATCGATTCCGTAGCGGAAGCTCTTCTGCCCCTGGATGATAAAAAATCCATTCTGGAGATCATCCAGATGCTCTCCTTGTTTCAATTCTGGGGACATTTACGACTCCTTGTTTTCTTCCGGCATCTCTCTTCTGCTTCGATCCGGGCGTCTGCGGTCCCGTCTTCTGGTCCGCTCCGGATTCTGTGATTCGGAATCTCTTCCGTCCTCCGGAGAGCGTTTTTCTCCCCGCGCGCGAAAGCCTTCGCTCTCGCGGCTCACCGTTCCTTCCGGATCCATCCCATTTCTTCTGTCACGGTTTCCCCGTCTTCCACGACGGTTGCGCCGGCTTCTTCTCTCAGGGTTCTCATCCTGACGTTCCTCAGCGCCATCAGCCTCCGGAGCCGGTCTGCCTCCCCTTTCGGAGTTCAGCCTCTCACCCGCAGCCGTCCTCTGGCGCCGTTCCTGCTCTCTTCCCCCGGATGATTCTCTGGATTCTCTCCTGCCGCCATCTCTTCCTGACTGCTCCCGTCGGCTCTCTCTCCGGTCTCTTGCTTCCTTTCTGCCGGAGAAGCCGTTATCTCCCAGTGCGGACTTCTCTGATTCTCCCTGCGCGCTGCCTTCTCCGGAAGAAGCAGCCCTGCCCGGCCGCTCCTTACCTCCGCGCTCAGCGCGAGTGTTTGCTCCGGATTTTCCAGGCTGGCCGGAACGTTCTGCGCCAGCATGCTCCTTTTCCGGTTTTCCTCCTTTTTTCCGCTTCTGAATCAGCGTTATCTCCTCTGCCGCATAATCTGCGACCTCTTTGTCATCGCCTTCCTCAATCAATACCCGGACCTTCTGACGGAGAACATTCAGAGACTGTACCTCTCCTTCCCGTCCGTCCGGCGTCTGAACCACATCGCCGACGCCCGGCAGCTTCCGGTTCAGGTATTCATAGGTTTCCTCCTCATTCTTAAGACAGCACATCAGCCGCCCGCAGACTCCGGAGATCTTCGCCGGGTTCAGAGAGAGATTCTGCTCTTTTGCCATCCTGATCGAGACGGGCGCAAAATCAGACAGATACGTACTGCAGCAAAGCGGTCTTCCACAGGTTCCAATTCCGCCGAGCATCTTTGTCTCATCGCGGACACCGATCTGGCGAAGCTCGATCCTTGTCCGGAACACTGAGGCGAGATCCTTTACCAGCTCCCGGAAATCCACTCTTCCGTCCGCCGTAAAATAAAACAGCATCTTCTTGTTGTCGAAGGTGTATTCCGCCTGCACCAGCTTCATATCCAGGTTGTGATCCCTGATCTTCTGTCTGCAGATCCGGTAGGCTTCCTTTTCCTTGCGCTGATTCTCCTTCTCATGCTCAATGTCCGCCTCTCCGGCCACGCGAATCACCGGCCGAAGCGGCTGCACCACCTGACTGTCCTCAACCTCCCGCGGCGCAAGCACAACTCTTCCGCACTCCACGCCCCTGGCGGTCTCAACGATGGCATAACCACCCTTCTTGAATTCCATGTCCTTCGGATCGAAATAGTAGACCTTTCCCCCATTTCGAAACCGGATTCCAATAATTTTTACCATATTGCTTACTCCTATCAATCCCGTTCCCGGGATCTGTATTTCACATCATCTCCGCCGGTCAGCACTCCCGTATTGTGAGAAACAGAAGCTCCAGCGTCAGATCAGGATTTACATTCGCCCGGAATCTTCCCGCTGCCGTCTGTATCGCTTCCAGAATCTTCTGCAGTCCCTCATATGAGCTGGTGCTTGCACGTTCCCGGATCGCGTTGATCTCACCCTTCAGCACAAGACCGTCCACTTCCCGTGTCGCCTTGAACATCAGGACATCATGGAACCAGATCGTGAAGATGTCGAAATAATCGTAGATTTTCTGCTTATCTCCGGCCATCTCCCGCACGGCGTCAATCATCTCACTGACCTCCATCTTCTGGGAGTTCTTCAGAAGATATACGGCGTTCTCCACCATCTCCATGAATTCAGAGGACTCTGCGATCCGTTTTGCCTTGCCGATATTTCCCTGGGCAAAGGATGCCATGATATCCGCCTGATAGTCGGGCACATGGAGCTGCTGCATCAGATAATCCTTCATCTCTTCCTCGGTAACCGGCTTCAGATTTAATGTCACGCATCTGGAGCGTATCGTCGGAAGCAGAATCTCCGGATTGTCCGCCAGAAGCATGATGACGGCATATTCCGGCGGTTCCTCGATCGTCTTCAGAAGCGCGTTCTGCGCCTGCGGCGTCATCTTTCCCGCTTCCTCCACGATATAAATCTTATACCTGCTCTCATAGGGACGGATCTGCACATCCTCCACCAGCTGCTCCCGGATCTCGTCGATTCCTACAGAGTTCGGCTTTTCATGCGTCACATAGATGATATCCGGATGATTTCCGCCAAGAGCCTTACGGCAGGAGGCACATTTTCCGCAGGGTTCCGTTCCATGCTCCTCGCACTGAAGCGTCATGGCGAACAGTGTCGCTATGAGCCGCTTTCCAGATCCCTTCTCCCCGCCGATAATATACGCATGAGAGATTTTTCCCGTCCGGACTGCATTCTGAATATGTGACACTACATCTTTATGTCCAACAATCCCCGCAAATCCCTTCATTTCGTCAGATTCACGCATGATTAATCCCTCCTTGAGCTTGATATTCTGCGAACTTCTGCTTCGCGCGTGACGATCTTGTCTGCATTTTCGAAGAGCTATTCAATCTATGATACCATAATTCCTGCCGCCTGGGTACCCTCCGCCTGTTCATCTTCTGCTGCTGTCCATCCTTACTGTGCGCATGACTGACAATGCCGATCGTTTACAGGATCCTTATCTGAACATGATGACTGGCAGCGTTTTTCTTCCTGCGCATGATTGTCGGCATTCTTCTTCTGTCAGGACATCATGGCCGGCGCTGTTTTATCGAAAGGATAAAGCCTGCGATTTCATCGATGCATTCCTGGATCGTTCCGTTGTTTTTAAACCGCCTGGTGATGCCGGCCCGCGCTGTTTTTTCCCCGGAAAAGTCCTTTTGATCCGCCAGAAATCGCCTGCACATTTCTTCGTACTGGGGCTGCTTCTGCTTCCGTTCTCTCCGCAGTGCCCGCTCCAGACGGATCCCATCGTCTACTTCAATATAGATTGGAACCATGACATTCCTTCCGTAGTACCGGACCATCTGCCCATAGGATTCCAGCGTACCGATTCCGAGATAATCGCTCTTCTTCAGATCAATCTGTCCCTCATCCGCCGTAAAATAATACCACGGTCCGCTGACCGTCTGATAACAGCGTTCCTCAATGATCCGCCCGGCTTTTCTCAGTTCCGCCAGATGCCTCTCGTCTGAAAAATAATATTCTCTGCCGTTCTCTTCTCCCTGCCGCATCGGCCTTGTGGTATACAGCACGATCGGCTTCAGATTCAGCTCCGACCGGGCAAGCAGCGCGGTGTATATGTGATCCTTCCCGCTTGCGCTCTTTCCCATAATGTAAAAAATTGTACCCATATTCACTCTCCACCGGTCACCGATACGCCCGGTACCTCACACGGCTTCGTCCTGTATCATGACCTCATCCCGAGCTGCGGCTTCCTCCCACACAGCGGCCTTTCTCCTGCGTCACAACATCTGGTCCGCGCCGCTGCTCCTTAATCGGCCTTCGCTTTACCTTCTGTCTCCCTCTTTCCCATCCGGCGAAGACGCCGGATCAGGAATGGAAGCTCAAATATGCTCATCGCGATCCATCCGAAAAGATACGACCATGGAATCGAGATGAATCCCCAGTGCCACACGAACACCATCGGTATTTCCGATGCGACCCGGACTCCCATGTTGATCAGACTGGAATATAACGTGACCTTCAAGTCCCCCGTTCCCCGGAAATATCCCTGAAGTCCGTTTGTGAACGCGGGAACCGGATACATGACCGCAATGAGCCGCATATAGCGCTGCCCTTCCGCGATGACCTCAGGATCCGAAGTAAACAGCCTGGTCAGCGGCCCTGCCGCAAAAAACACCACAGCACCGATCACTACGCCATAGACGAGCTCGCAATACATTCCGGCACGATATGTCTGCTTCACCCGCGGTGCATTCCCCGCTCCGACGTTCTGTGCCATCACCGAAGTCATGGCGTGCGCGATATTCTGCTGGGGAATCGTTGCGAAATCATCCACCCGGTTCGTTGCGTTGAAAGCCGCCGTCGCGTTTACCCCGAGCGTATTTACGATGGTCTGGGTTCCGATCTTTCCCATCTGAACCGTGCTCTGCTGGAGCGCACTCACAAAACCGAACGCAAGGGTTTTCTTCAGCATCGACCCGTCAAAGATCAGCCATTTTTTTCCAAGACGAAGCTCCGGAACCTTCCTCTGAATATAGAAATAACAAAGAACCGCACTGAGGGCCTCACAGATCACCGTACTGATCGCGGCGCCCTCCACTCCCATATGAAGTAACGCGATAAAAAAGAGATCTCCGAGAATATTCAGTACCGCGCTTCCACCGAGAAAAATCAGCGGAGAGACGCTGTCACCCATCGCCCGCAGCATACTGGCCAGATAATTATAGATAAAACTGAAGAACATGCCGAACAGTATGATCCTCAGATAGAAGACTCCCTCCGGTAGAATGACCGTCTCCACCTGCAGCGCCATCAGAAGCGGCTTTGCTGCCACAAACATCACAGCTGCAACTGCCACAGAGAAAACGCACCCCGAGATCATTCCCGTACTTACCTGTCTCTGCAGCTCCTCCTTCTTTCCCGCTCCATACAGCGTGCTTACCAGTATTCCCGCCCCGAGACAGATCCCGTTTGTGAAAAGCAGAACCAGGGTAACCAGAGGATTTGTCGTACCCACTGCCGCGAGCGCTGTTTTTCCGACAAACCGCCCCACAATCATGCTGTCTGCCGCATTATAGGTAAGCTGAAGAAGCGTTCCCAGAACCAGGGGAATTGTAAACAGTATCAGGGTCTTTAGAATCGGCCCTTTCGTCATATCCTTCGTCATATCCCAAACCCGCTTTCAAACTCATACCTGCACATTATACCACCGAAGATGCAGGATTCCATTTTAAATCTGCGGCAGGCGGGCAAAATCAACAATTAACTTTGGTATCCTTTGCTGCCTTTGCTTTGCTGTTTTAACCCGCCACAGGATTGACACTGAAAAATAAAGTGACTAAAATATAGAAATACAGCAGGGGAGTCCGCCGGAAAGGACTGAGATACAGATGTTGTCTGTGACCCTTATACCTGATCTGGATCATGCCAGCGTAGGAAGCGTAAAGAGAATCATAGGATTTTTCCGTAGAAAACCCGCTCTTCATCCTTTATACAGCAGTGCCTGATTCATTCCGGCGCTGCTGCATTTTTTATGCCGACAGACGCAGATATCCGCCTGCGGCGGACGATTTCCTTGTTGGCTGTTGAAGGCGGACGATTTCCTTGTTGGCTGTTGAATACGAAGATGTTGAAAAGGGAAAAGGAGGAAAAAAGAAATGAAGGCAAGTGTAGCCATTCAGACATTACCAGATGTGGACAACGATGAAGAGCTGATCCGGATTGTAGATGAGGTTATCGCCTACATCAAGAGCACCGGCCTCAGCTATTATGTAGGGCCTTTCGAGACCGCCATCGAAGGAGACAGCTACGACCAGCTGATGGATGTGGTAAAAGAATGCCAGCATGTCGCGATCCGCGCCGGTGCACCATCTGTCTCCGCATACATCAAGGTGGTATACAACCCGGAGCAGGAGATTCTGAGTATCGACAAAAAAGTTTCAAAACATCATGTGAAATGAACGACCCAAGACGAGCCTTACATCACGTGAGGTGAACGACCCAAGACGAACCTTACATCACGTGAAAGAGAACAGCCAGAAATTTCCGGATCCAGTCGTCATGAGTATCCCTGCTGCAGTCATCATTTATATGCCGGCTGCATCAGGGATAAAAGGATACTCCTTTCTGCAGCCGGCAATGCTCGGATAAACCGCACCGAAACCCTCTGTTTACAAAATCTTCCTGAAATGCAGGATCTTCATCCTTCTCTGTGATACAGCCTGTTGTAGTATTCCAGGGAATAGTGATAGAGCTCATCCCTCGCGATGTCCGTCTGTTTCGGATCTGTCATATCCGTCATTACGCTCGCCAGGATTCTGCCGTTTTCTCCGTAATGATCCACGAAATCACGCACAATTCTCCGGATTTCTTTCTCATCCGCCCCGTGTGGTATATCAATATCAAAGGCGAAGCTCATTTTCGTATTCCACTGATCAAACAATTCATCGTAATCATTGGCACGATGCTGCGGATTCCAGTAATCCACTCCCATTTCGATCATTTCCGGTAGATACTGGCCGTTCTTGCCACAAGAGTGCAGCTCTACAAACCGACCATTCTTTTTTACGAAATCATGAAGGAATTTTTTCTCATAAGGCAGAAGCTGCTCATCGAACATCTTGTTCGAGAAAAAGCCTGCGCGCTCGGTGCCCCAGTCATCGTGATACAGAACGCCGTCCACGCGCCCGTAATAATCGAATACCTTCTGCGTTGTCTCGATCTTGTAGTCCGCCATTTTGTCAAAGAAGTCTGCCAGAAGCTCCGGTTCCTCATAAAATGCCATCAATGACTCCGCAAACGGAATCAGCTCGTGAAGTCTCTCAAAAATACCTTCCGTACACTGGTATATATGCACACGATCCGGATCCAGATCCTTCTGAATCTTCTTCCCGTCCGCTTCAAAATCGACCCCGGAGATATCCGGCCATTCCAGTTCTTCCTTCCACTTCGAAAAATCCGATATGGTTCTGGTTCCCGGTTTGGTAATCATACCGTTAATACTGTCGACCATCTCCCAGTATACGCCCCACCAGTCATATCCGCTCACCTCCGGAACCGGATGTTCCTCTATGGCGTCCGGCCATATGGTATTCGATTCAAAGAAATAGCACGGAATCCAGTACGGTTGTTCTCCCTTGACCGCACGGATGTAATTGTCCCGCACAGATACCGGCCTCCCGCTGATCGGCGGTTTTGGCTGCTGAATCAGCCACGGAAATGTACCCGGCTGTGCCCAGCTCCTGGAATAATCTCTCTCTGATGCCCTTTTCATATATTTTCCAATCATATCTATTCCTCTTTTCCTCAACCTGTAAGCTTCTCAATTTGAAAAATATACGCATTCAATTTCGTCAAAAACTCTGTTCCTGCGCCGGCTGATTATAACTATTCTTCCCGTCGTTCCTGTCCTTCTTTTCTTTCTTATGTATTTTCTGTCTTATGTATTTTCTTTCCTGAACGGACTCGCAAAAGCAAAGATGACGGCTACCACAAGATCGAATACAATCGCGATCACAATCATCGGAAGAATAAAATGATCCTCACCAAAGATCCGCATCAGAAGCGAGTTATACGGTGAAGCCACGAATCCTCCCAGATTCATGCAGGCAAGGATAAGAGAAGATGCCATTGCTACCGTGCTCGGCGGTGTCACCATGCCCATCCATGTCATGAACGCGGGGAAGAAGGTCGAAAATCCGAATCCCACAACAATAAGACCGATGGTCATGACGATCATGCTGTGTCCGGCGAAGACCAGCAGAAAACCAACTCCGCACAGAGCCATCCCCAGAGTAATTACAAACCTCTTTACTGCCTTAAACAGAAAACCGAAGGTGAAACCGGCAGCCACTCCGGCAACTGTGTACAGGGAGAGGGATGTGGCTGCCACTGCAGGACCACCGGCATTTCTCTGCACAAACAGCGTCGACATATTCAGCATGATCGGAAACGCGAACAGATTGTAGAAAAAGATCAGTGCTGCGATCACATACACCTTTTTTCCGACAGGCTCCTTTTTCCCACTGTTCGAAACGACCTCTTCCACTGGCGGCTCCGGAAGGAAAAATGCCATGATCACGGCAACAAGCAGAAGCGCATGCCCCCAGAATACCATCTGCCAGCCTTTCTCACCCGTACCTGCCAGGAATCCTCCCAACATCTGCAGGACAATTCCTCCGGCATTCATAAACAGCGTACCATATCCCAGAATGCTTGCCTGTTTCTGTCCTTTATACAAGCCAACGATCAGCGCATTGCCGAGCGGCGCCATGAGACCTGCTCCGAAACCCATGACCGCGCGGCAGACCAGCGTAAGCTCAAAATTGTCAAAAAACGCCGGCGCCACGCCTCCGATCAGCGCAATGACTGACGCGATGATCGCAAGCGTCCTGTACCTGATCTTTCTCCCCATTATCGCCCCGGCAAGAAATGTGCCGATCACGATGAATAAGGTCGGGAGCGTTGAAATATAGGAAATATACTCTGCCTTGTCCGGCCAGTGTTCCATAAAAGTTGCCATAGCGGGGGTCACAACCGTGATCGCCATTGAGACAAAATACAGTGTCATGATCGCCGCAAGCTGTGGGCCACGTACCTTTTTTTCTTCCATCTTTTATCCTCCTTGTAAATCCTCCTGTCCTGCATAAACGACACTGCTATACGTGTAAATTCGCCGCACCGCAATTAATCAGGTTCGGTCTTCTTCCATTTTTCCGGAACCGCGCGCACCTTTCCGGACTGCAGAAAACCGAAATTCTTGTTCATGGTTAATATTCTAGAGAAATAAACCTTTCCGGGACAGAGCATGTCAGCACAAGAATACCGAATTTACGGCTTTGAATTTTGTGCCGTAAAACAACAGAAAGATAAAAAATACCGAATTCACAGTTTTGAATTTTGTGCTATGAAACAGCCAAAAGCCAAAATATCAAATTTACGTTTTTGATTTTTTGCTGTGAAACAGCCAAAAGCCAAAATATCAAATTTACGTTTTTGATTTTTTGCTGTGAAACAGCAGAAATGTTATACTCATAATTGAGGATAAAAAATAATGAAGGAAACAATATCATGAAACTAAGTATGTGGATGATCGCCAACCGGCTCTCTCCTTTAATGGATATTAAGACAAGTATTCGACCGGACGCTGCTCCGGTACTGAAAAGTGCAAGGCTTGTATATTCCACGGACTGTGTCCATGTCTATCCGGAAAAAAACTACGTCGTCTGCAGCGGAGAAGGGGATAAGATCTATCTGTATGACGTGACCGTAAAAGAAGCATTTGAAATCATTCAGGATGTTTTTGATTTTTACCAGGACTGGGAAGATGGGATTCAGAAGGCTGTTCAGAAGAATGATTTCCAGAAAATCACCGATTCCTGTGAGCTTCAGATACAAAATCCAATGAACATACAGGACGCAAATAACAGGCTTCTTGCGATAAGCAGGCATCCGGATCCCGCAACCGTAGACCCGGAATGGGAATATATCAGCCGATACGGCTACTCTTCTCTGAACGCAATTAAGGCTTTCGACCTCTCCAACAGCAACATTGATTTGAGCCGCCACGGCGTGCATCATTTCACCGCTGCCGACCTTGCGTCTCTGGAATACGGAGGCCTTTCTTATATCCTTGAGTTCAACGGTGTACCGTGCGGAAGAATGACCGTTCTTGAGATGGTGCGCCCTGCAAACGCCGGCGACTGCCAGATCCTTGACCGAATTGCGCAGTACCTTGAACCGGCACTCGGCACCATCACCCTCTCCGGAGCATCCAGTCCGTGTTTCAACGCAATATACAGCCTGATTTTTCACCGGACCTATGACCCGAGAGAGCTTCAGATGCAGCTGACTTATCAGCAGTGGACCGAAAATGACGATTTTCAGATGCTGCTCATCCAGCCGGACTCCAGGCAGAATTCCTATCGGTCGGTCGAAATTCTATACGGAATCCTGCAGCACAATCTGCCAAGCTGCGTAATTTTTCGAAAAGACCCATTCGTACTCGTACTCTCGAACCAGATCCTCGAAAGGAACCAGAATCTCACGGATTTTCTCACAACGATACATAAAAGCAATCAGATCCGGGCCGCCTTCAGTCTCGGTGCGAAGGGAACTGCTGAGATTCCATGGATGCTGAACCAGTGTCTCTTCGCAATAAAAAACACAGATCTGAAAACGCCTGATGGCTGGCTCACCGGATTTGCTCCCCATGCCATTGATTACATTCTGTTTTTTGCAGAAAAAAATGAGCGGGTGCACGCCTGCCACCCGCTGATCCGCAAACTCTGGTATGATCAGGAAACCAACCATGACGAGACTTTTCAGACCCTGCTGACCTATCTCGACAACGAGCGCTCGGTCAGCAAGACCTCTGCAGTCCTTTTTACGCACCGCAACACCGTCATGTACCGGATCCGGAAATTACAGGAGATCTTTCCTGTAGATCTGAATGATCCGCAAACCAGATATTATCTCCGTCTTTCCATGGAGATCCTGTCATCTCCGGTCCGATTGAACATGGACTCCTTCCGCGATCAGAACATGATCTGAATCGGCTCTCTTGCCGCTTCCAGCTGTTCCTTCGTAAATCCATACTTTTCTTCATTGATCTTGTCAATGATATCAGACATACTCTGATATACGCCCGGGAATACGGAGCCGGGACCTCCCTGTGCGATGCAGGGGATGAAGTAACTGGTTCCGTCTTCCTGAAGCGTCTTCCGGATCACCGCCTCATTGTTCTCGTCCGTCCATCCCTCAAAATCTACCAGATGATTCTCGATACCTCCCATGAAAGTGATCTTTCCGTCTGTCTCACGGAGAAGCTTCGGAATATCATTCGTCGAGAAGCATCCCTGCCATACATCGATTCCCATCTCGATCATATCCGGAACCAGTGTCGCGGCATAGCTGTCAGAGTGATGGAAGACATATTTTACGCCGTGATCATGATAATATCCATAGATCTGCTTATACGGCTCTACGAAAAATTCCTCAAACATCGACGGACTCATAAAGGTACTCTTCTGGCTGCCCCAGTCATCGTGATGGAAAATTGCCTCCGGATGAAGATGATCACAGATTCCTTCCGCAATGCGCAGCTCGAACTCCGTCAGCATCTTAATCATGTCATGAAGCTCGTCCGGGGACTCATACATCGCCATCAGCGTATCATCGATCTTGCACATATGATGACACTGTTCAAATACTCCAGGCGCAATAAATGTAGTCTTCATCGCCTTATCCCCGACAGCGTCATACATCTCCTGACATTTGCCCCACTCTTCGTCCGTGAAATTCGTATCCGGGACTTTTACATAATCCTGCCAGTGATCGATATCCTTTACCAGAACATGCTCCGCGTCCTGCACAGGGAATGCGCCGGGCGTGTTCTTCGGAAATGCGTTATAAACACCCCAGGCATTCGGAATTGCGTCCTTGACCTCTGTCCCCTTCGGCACCATCGGCGAACGGAACAAGAAAGGATGAAACAGAAGAGCAATTCCCTCATACTGGTTCACAATTCGATCTGGTTTTCCGCCTTCTATTGTTTCGATTAAATTTTCACGTGCTGTTAACATAACAAATACCTCCCTTTCCGGATATCTCTTTCTGAAGAATGCTCCTGTAA
>SAMEA3663095__coassemble_1311_pt1 | contig 17475 bp, 15 predicted proteins | sample SAMEA3663095__metabat2_low_PE_027 | metagenome-assembled genome bin SAMEA3663095 (sample SAMEA3663095) | pig gut metagenome | biome: pig gut; feature: pig-associated habitat; material: faeces | place: France | collected 2012 | reverse complement strand
CGGTATCATAATCTACATACACCTGATTGTTCTTTACCAGCCCCTTGGTCTCCAGAACGGCGTCATCCACAACCAGTGCCGCCTCCTTCCCGGATGTAAGACCAAAGTAGGAATTCAGATCCATCTGATCATAGGTAAAGGAATGCCGGTTATAGATAAATGCCGCAGTTCCGATAATCAATACTACAATGATACCAAAAATAACAGCAGGGAGAGCAGAACGCTTTCCCCTCCTGCTTCTCTTTCGCGAATTCGACATAACAGACCTCTTGCGCCTCAAACGGACGTCTTTTTTACAATATATTTCCGTGCCAGGCGAAAGGACCCTGCTGCTCATTCATCCATGCCCGCCTGCTCAGGCGCTGCGGCCGAAATCCGCTCTGTCACAATCGGACTTATTTTAACATGTTAAATGAGGCATGGCAAGGAGAGCACCTTCCGTAAAAAAACAGGAAACTGCTCTTCATAAGCGTCAAACGAGATAAAACACGCTGCGTGAGTTTTATCTCGCTATCGCGACGCTCGCGTAAAAAAGAGCCCCTCCGGATGCGCGGATACGGTCGGGTATCTCTCATCGTCAGAAACGCAGCCGGTGAGGCTCTTGTGATGATCCGGCGCATTCCGGTCTTTCCAATCATCGAATTGCCATCTGCGCCATTCTGTATCATTTATCTGTCATTCTCTCTGATTCGCTTTGAATCAGATTATAATTGAGCATTTTCTCTCCAGTCACCGGATCATAATAAAAATCCGGCATGTAACATCCCCCTTCATGAACGGCATTTGCCCTCGCATTTTCAATCAGGATCGGGTTACTGGGATGATTGTCCAGATACAGCTTCCACCCCTTCTCCTCCCACTGGAAGAGCTCCGACTCCGATGAATTCATCATTGCTCCTTCATAATACATTCTGATTCCCCCTCCCAAAAACGTCGAAATATTATTGTATAAAGCCGTCGTCAAGCGGGCAGTTTTGGGCATGCAAAGCATGCACAGAAAACTGCATGCTTGATCGACGCTAACATGTATGAGCATGGAGCGATGCGAAGCAACGCGAGAATGCGAATACATGTTGCAGCTGCGTGAGTTGCGAAGCAACGGAGCAGCTGGCTTTATACACATTGGCGCACCCCGCCTGCGGCACAACAACCACATTGCCCCACTGCCATCAGTACAGATTTTTCCTTCCCACGCATGAAATCACCGGGAACGGTACTCTCAGAGATTCCGGAATCAGCGGAATCTGCCGGGATTCCGCGTTCCGGCTCCAGCAATCCATCACTGGAAGGAAAGAAACTTTAAGTGATAAACTGCTAAAAAAATAGGATTCTTCCGTAATAAAACCTATATTGAATGAAAAATGGGATTCTTCCGGATAAGAACAGACCTCTGCCGGGAGGCAGTATTGGAAGAACAGAAAATATGGAAGAATAAGAAATATAGAAGAAAGACATTTCAGATTACAACCAGAAATATCCGCATAAGCTCTGACGAACTACATAACAGACCGGTACATAAGGATCACCTCTTTTCCTCACGCCGCCGATGCATTTCATGTATGAATATTATACATAATGCAGGTATATTGCACAAGCAGAAATATCCGAACCACTTTACAATTTTTCAGAGTGTGGTATATACTGTGGCTGAAAGGAAGTGATGAGATGAAAATCGAAAAAATTAGCGATAATAAAATACGCTGTATTTTGACGAGCGAAGATCTTTCCAGCCGAAATATCCGGCTGAGCGAGCTCGCATACGGTTCCGACAAATCGCGCAAACTCTTTCAGGACATGATGAGAGAGGCACACTATGAAGTCGGTTTCGATTCCGGGAACTCTCCTCTGATGATCGAAGCGATCCCCACCTCTTCCGAAAGTCTGACTCTGATAATTACAAAGGTGGAAGACCCGGAGGAACTGGATACCAGATTTTCAAAATTTACCCAGCCGACTGCCTCCCTGGGTGACGGCCTTTTCTCTGATTCGACAGGGGGCGACGCGGCCACCCTTGCGGAACTCTTTGACCGGCTGTTCGAGGCGAGAAGGAAGGACACCGGTGACACCGGAAAATCCGCTGCAGCCAAAGATGCGGCAGGGAACAAAACAGACGCCTCTTCTGCCACAGAAACCGCGGACTCCAGACGCTCAAAGCTGAATGATATGCTTCCAAAGAAGCTCATACAGGTATTCCAGTTCCGGAGCCTGGACGACGTCATTTCAGCGTCCAAAGCGGTTCACAATTTCTACAGAGGATCAAATTCGCTCTACAAGACCGAGGCAGAGCAGAACAATTACGAGCTGATCCTGCATCAGTCCGGGATGTCTCCGGTGGATTTTTACCGGACCTGCAACATTCTGAGTGAATACGGCACATGCAGCACAGTGGATGAAGCCGGTGAGGCCTTTCTGCGGGAGCACGGCACTTCCCTGATTTCGTCAAATGCGCTGTACAGGCTTTCACAGCTTTGACAATGAGATAAAGGGACGGCAAAAGAGCTTCTGATCTGAATTCAGATCAGAAGCTCTTTTGCTGTCTACATATCTTCACATTTTCAGAGGCGGCCGTCCCGCCCGTGTAAAAAGGCTCGTTTCACTTATCCTGTGTGAGATAGCTGCGGATGTTCTGAATTGCTTCCTGCTCATCTGCGCCGTCAGCGGTTACAATCACATTCTCACCGTTATCCAGTCCCAATGTCATCATTCCCATGATGCTTTTCGCATTTACCTTCTTTGTACCGCTCTCAAGATAAATGCTGCTCTCATACTGACTTGCCACCTGTACCAGCATAGCGATCGGCCTGGTCTCAAGTCCGCTGGAAATCTGAATTGTAACATTATCTTTAATCATCCTGAAAATTGCCTCCTTGTTTCTCCCTCAGGTCCTCAGCAATGATACTGATCTTCCTTAATCTGTGGTTGACCCCTGACTTACCCACCGGAGAGCTGAGATGCTTTCCAAGCTCAGATAAAGTCGCTGTCGGATATTGTAACCTAATGTTAGCCATTTCGTCAAGTGCTTCCGGTAAATTGGACAGACCGATCCGCTCCTCGATCAGCCGGATATCCGCTATCTGCTTTGCCGATGCCGTGGCCGTCTTGTGGATATTTGCTGTCTCACAGTTGACCTGACGGTTCACATTTCCCCGCACTCCGCGCACAATCCGGATATTCTCAAACTCAAGCAGAGAAGCGCTCGCGCCCATCATGCCGAGCAAATCAGAAATCTGCTGACTGTCCTTCACATAGACAACCCTGTATTTTTTTCGCTGAACAACCCTTGCGTCAACTCCCAGCATCTCAAGGATATCCCGCACTCCCTCGGCCTGCTCCTCCGTGCTGCATACAATTTCCAGGTGATAAGAGGTGTTCGGATCGCTGATCGAGCCGCCGGCCAGAAAGGCTCCGCGGATAAATGCCCGCTTGCAGCAGGTCCTCTGAAGAATGACCTGCCGGCTGATCGGTACACTGTCAGAGATACGTCCCCTCTCATCGAGAAAACGCACCGCCTGCAGAATACGAACGGCGGTCTCCCTGTCTTCCACGATAATCTGGTACAGATCCGTCTTTTTTCTCCTCTTATCTTCCACTCGGACAAGCTCCGGACGGATGCGGAAGATTTTCTTCAGCAGCGACAGATATTTATCCGCGACATCCATGTGCTCCGTGCGGAAAACGATCTGATAATCATCTTCTTCCGTCGTCCTGACCGTCGCGCAGAAAATCAGAATCGCAGCAAGCTCGGCAATCTGACAGTGTCTGGCCGGACCAGCCTGGCCGATAAGTTCTTTTTTTACCTCTCCGGAAAAAGACATGATTTCATGATTTCCTTCTCGCGGCATCCTTGTCGATGTCGCGGTGTTCTATCCGAAGTCCGTACTCACCGGAGTGGCCCAGGCGGTGATACAGTTCCTCGGCAAGGGTAACCGAGCGATGCTTGCCGCCGGTGCATCCCACGGCGATTACAAGCTGCGTCTTCCCCTCCTCGATGTAATTCGGGATCAAAAACTGCACCATATCCACCAGCTTTGCGATGAACTGTCTGGACACATCGTATTTCATGACAAAATCATGAACCTCGCGATCCTTTCCGGTCAAATGCTTCAACTCCGGAACATAGTATGGATTCGGCAAAAACCTTACATCAAAGACGAGATCTGAATCGGCCGGGATGCCGTACTTGAATCCAAAGGACAGGATCGTAACCATGAGACTCTTGAAATCTTCATCCTCAACAAAAATCTTCTCCAGTTCCGATCTCAGCTCTCTGGTGAGAAGCTGACTCGTGTCCAGAATATAATCTGCCGCCTTTTTCAGTTCTTCCAGCTGCTCCCTTTCCCTGGCGATCCCGGTCTCGACCCTGCCTCCCTTCGCGAGAGGATGGCTTCGCCTCGTCTCCTTATAGCGCTTGATCAATGTACTGTCATCTGCATCCAGGAACAGAATCTTGTAGCGAATTCCCTTCTCCCGGAGCCCGCGCAGCACATCGCGAACCTCCGTCAGGCTTCCGCTTCGGATATCGACTCCCATCGCCACCTTATGAATCCTGCCCTCTTCTCCGTCAACGGTAAGCTCGATCATTTTTCCGATCAGAAAGACGGGAAGATTATCAACACAGAAATATCCCATATCCTCGAGCATTTTCAGAGCGGTGGACTTCCCCGCCCCCGACATGCCGGTTACAAAAACAAGTTCCAGTTCATCCATCTGCCTGCATCCTTTCTGATCTGCCATTGTCCAGATCTGATACGGTTTTCATACTGACCTTCAGCTCATGAGTTCCGAAATACGGTTTCCTCACCGGTCAAGGGCTCATGATCTCCGAAATACGGTTCCCTCACCGGTCAAAGGCTCATGAGCCCTGAAACGGAATTTTGCCCTTATCCAGAACTGATGTAAAAACGGCACGCTGTTCTCAGCCCCGGAATCCCAGGAAACGTACCTCCGGCTCCAGATGCACCTGAAATTTATCCCAGACGCGCCTCTGAACCTGACCAATCAGTTCCCTCACGTCCTCTGCCGTCGCGTGATCACGATTGATCACAAAACCGCAGTGCTTCTCCGAAACCTGTGCGCCTCCTACCCGGAAACCGCACAGTCCTGCGTCCATGATCAGTTTTCCGGCAAAATATCCCTCCGGCCTTTTGAAAGTGCTGCCGGCACTCGGATACTCCAGTGGCTGTTTCGTTACGCGCGCATCCCGAAGTTCGTTCATCCTTGCGGTGATTTGCTCTCTGTCACCCTCTGTAAGCGAGACCTCCGCCTCCAGAACGATCCATCTCCGGTCCATGATCCTGCTGTGACGATAACCGAGATCCAGATCCCCAGCCGCAACAACGCGAACCTCCAGATTCTCATCAAGAACGGTCACAGATTTCAGAACATTCTTCATCTCTCCCCCGTAGGCCCCCGCATTCATCGTGCAGGCTCCCCCGAGCGTTCCCGGTATGCCGGAGGCAAATTCCAGCCCGGTAAGTGAGTGATCTCTCGCCTCTGCCGCCAGTCTGGACAAAAGGATTCCCGCTTCCGCGTGGATTATGCTTCCCTCTGTGTGAACGTGCTGCAGATTCTGATCAATCCGGATGATTACGCCCCGGTATCCCTCATCGCTGACCAGAAGATTGCTTCCGTTGCCGATGATAAACCATGGAATCTCCTGACCCCGGCAGAATCTGACGGTTTCTGCCACCGCCTCGCCTGACGTCGGACAGACCATCAAATCCGCCGGGCCGCCGATCCGGAAGGTCGTATGCCGTGACATTGGTTCCTCGCGGAATGCGTTATCTGCGCCGACAATCCTCTGGATTTCAACTATTGCTTCATTATTCATGTGTGTGCGTATTCTCCCTTCAGCCTCCCCAGCCTGACTGATTGAGTCCGTTGGCTGCTCCTGCTGTTCCCACATCTGCTCCTGTATCTGTTCCGGCGGTATCACCATCTGCACCTGTACCCGTTCCGGCTGTTCCGCCGCCTGCTCCGGTACCGGTTCCGTCTGTTCCCTCATCATCCGGTATACCGTCGCCGTCCGCGTCGGCGTATCCGTTGTTCTGCGTCCCTGCCGTGTCTGCCGCGCCGCCGGTGCCCGCAGTATTCTCTGCTGTGCCTGCTGTACCCGTATCCGCTCCGCCCTCTCCAGTGCCGGACCCGGATGTTGTATAGGTTCCGCCAAGCTCGGTAATGGCATACTCCGCGTATTCCGCCCTCCGCGTGTCCGGATTCGCGTTGATGATCGCCTGATATTCAGCGATTGCCTTGTCCGTGTCCCCGTTTTTCGCGTAGGCCTGTGCAAGGAGATTCATTACCTCGTAGTTATCGGCAGCATCCGAGGAATCGGTCAGCGCCAGTGCCTTCTCAAGATACGAAACCGCATCCTTCCAGTTTTCCTGATAAAAAGCAGTCTGCCCCTGCGTCACATAGGAGCTGTATGCCTGGCTCTGAAGATCAGACTTAATTGAGTCATATATCTCACTCGCCTCTGTTGAAAGCAGGGAATTGTCCACCTTTGCGAAAGCGTCTCCGGCAGACTCGTAATCCCCGTTCTGATAATCCACATACGCCTGAAGCAGATTGTCATAGGACTGCTCCGTCGACTGAAGATCGGCGACCTGATCCTTCGCTGAACTCACCGAGCTGGTTGAATCATCAACCTGCTGCTGAAGATCATTGATTTTGCTCTGCTGCGCGGCGATCGTCGTTGTATATTCCGTGATCCTGGAGTTCGTCGACTCGCTGAGGCTCTTCCGGACAGCCGGACCGACCACAAAGGCCGCTCCCGCGATGCCAATCAGAACACCAAACAGTACATTTACCAGCGTCAGATAAGCCGGCCTCTCACGAAATGCAGCCTGCCTGACTGCGGCGTTCTGCTGCAGATCCTCGTCCGGATTCTCATTCTTCTTTCTGCCTCTTCTTCTGTCGCGGGTCCGAATGTCCATTGTCGTCGTTGTGCCCGTCGCCTCATCAATCTCCCTGAGGTAACGAAGCGCGGACGGATTGACCCTGTCGATGCGAAGCACCCGCTTCAGCATCCTTCGCGCGTGAGAATACTTTCCATCCTTGATTTCAATCAGTGCCAGAAGGAGATAAGCGCTGACGAGCTTCGGATTGCGGCTGACAATTTTTCGAAGCTCAACCGCAGCGATATCATCGTTTCCCTCACGACAGGATCTCAGCGCCTCATTGTACTGACGAATTGTCTGATTCAACTGTTCCAGGTGCTTCGGATCCGACCGCAGATTCTGAATAAAGTAAGCAGCATCGTTTCCTGCAGATCGGAGATTGGCGCTGATAACCCATTCACTCAGGGCGGAAACCGCCTCCCCTGTCTCATAATATACCAGTCCGAGAAGATTTCTGGCCTGGATATTATTCTTATTAAACTGCAGGCTGATACGAAGCTTATCAACCGCGCCGGAAAGGTCACGGATCTGGGCCATATCAAGTCCCTGGTTGTAATAGCTTCTCGACAGCTGCTCTGCTATATCTTGGCCGAAAACCATTCATGACTCCTTTTCTGTCTTCGAAGAATTCTTCTGGTTGAGTTCCAGTTCTCTGAGAAGATCGACAATGTCTGTCAGATCCTGATTTTTTATCGCATTCTCAACATTCTCCACATCAAGACTCGGCTTAAACTTTTTCAGTTCCTCGTCATAATCCAGCATACAGAACCTCCTCTTTTCATGTGTGAGCTTCGGCGTTCCTCCTGTTCTGCTTCGTCGCATCCAGGAAACCTTCCGCTTCTCCCTGCAGCGTTCAGATAAACCTTCCGTTCCTCTTTGCTCCGTTCGGATAAGCCTTCAGTTTTCTCTTTGCCGCGTTCAGACAAACCCTCAGTTTCGCTTCGCAGCGTTCAGATAAGCCTTCAGTTCTCCCGCCAGATACAGCGAACCGACGCAGAACAGCATGCCATCCTCCTTCAGGGCAAGGGCCAGATCAAGAGCCCGCTCTGGTGAAGGCTCCGAGAAAACCGCCACCGCTCCATCATTCCGAAACAGCTCTGCAAGTTCATCCTCGGAAACTTCACGGCTGCCGGAGATCCGGGTCGTAATGACGCGGTCAGGGTGAATTCCCTCCACCAGTTCCCGGATCATGTCCTGGTATCTCTTGTCCCGGACACAGGAAAACAGCAGTGTGATCTCCTGATCCTTATGAAAATGTTCCACCGTTCTGACAAATTCGGCAATTCCGTCCGCATTGTGTGCGCCGTCGATGATGACATCCGGAAGCACCGTCTCCATCCTGCAGGGCCATTTCATCCGCGAAAGGCCTGCCGCCAGTTTTACCTCCGGTATCCCATGTATCTTCTCCAGAAGTTTCATCGTGAAAAATGCGAGAGAAGCATTCATCATCTGATACTCCGCAATCTGCGGAATCCGGAGACGGACGGCAGCAGTGCCATCCGGCGTAAAGTCAAAAGTGACCCCTTCCTTCGTCGTACGCACCGCATGGTACATGGCAGGTGTCAGCTCATAGCAGGGCGCTCCAAGTTCCTCTGCTCGCTTCCGGATCACTTCGGAAGCTTCCCCATCATGTCCGTCAAAGATTACCGGTGCGCCTTCCTTGATAATCCCCGCCTTCTCAAAAGCGATCTCCGGGATTGTATCCCCGAGATACTCCGTGTGGTCCAGGCTGATCGATGTAATGATGGATGCGAGGGGATGCCGGATCACATTTGTCGCATCCAGCCTGCCTCCCATTCCGACCTCAAGGATCGTATAATCTACCTGTTTTTCCCGGAAAATCATAAGGCCCATCAGGAATAAGGTCTCAAAGTAGGTCGGATGAGTATCCCCCTCCGCCATGGTCAGCTTCACCGCTGCCATCACTTTGTCAAAAGCCTCTGTAAACAGATCATCACTCACCGTTTCTCCGTTGATCTGGTATCTCTCATTGATCCGGATCAGATGCGGAGAGGTGAAAAGTCCGACCTTATACCCACCCTCCATCAGCATAGAATTCAAATAGGCGCACACACTGCCCTTACCGTTTGTTCCGGCCACGTGTATGATCTTCATTCCCTCTTCCGGGTGTCCGAGCCTGTCCAGAATGCGTCGTGTGTGATCAAGAGACGTCTTGGTGGTAAATTTCGGGATGCTTTCAATATAATCTACTGTTTCATCGTATGTCAATTTTTGGTTGCCTCTCCCTTTTCAAGGTATAATGCGAGCGGTTTTTCATCCGTTTCCGACAGAATCTCGTTCGAGGTATCACTCTTCTGAACCACACTGATCTCATCCGTGCCCTTCAGCTCAAGTCCCTGCGCAAGAAGCAGACTGTTGCTGACACAGACCGTATCCTTCACCATCTCACCATTCACCGCCAGTCTGCTGGCCGCCGTAAAGTTCTGCCCATAAATGTAATAAAGCGGTTCCTCATCGGTTCCGGATTTCACGATCCGCTCCACTTGAATCGGCTCGATGCCCATCTTCATGTCGGTCGGCGCGAACGGACTCGTTCCGTTATAGACGTACTGCTCGCCATATAGCATATCATACTGCATAACCTCCAGATTGCTCTGGTAGAACCGGTCTCCCCGCTCCGACTCATGGTATCTGACCAGCGTCCCGTCGTACAGCCCGAGCCTCTTCAGAACCTCGGCTCCGATCTGATAGGCGGCCAGATTCTTGTCTTTCTTCTTCAGGCCCATGTTATCCCAGATGATATAGGGTGTCCGGTATAGATTCCATCCCTTCACATCACTTTCCTTCAGTCCCATCGTCGGCAGATGATCTCCGTACATCACCAGAACAACCGGCTCATCAAAATTCTGAAGCGTATCCGTAAGCTCATGGACGAACTGATCCATCTCATGAATCTGCTCACAGTAATATTCCCACGAATAATCGTTCTGCTCTTTCTTCTCCGCTCCGGTCACAGTGATCACCGGATCACTGACCACAGGCTCGGTCGGGTAATCCCCGTGTCCCTGCACGGACACAGTATACACATAGTCCGCCCCGTCCGTGGATTTCAGAGCTTTCATGATTTCCGATGTCAGAATATGATCCTTGACCCACCCGGTTTCCGTCACATCGGTGATATCCGGCATGTATTCTTCGGAGGTGAAGGTATCAAAACCGAGATTCGGATAAACCGTATTCCTCCCGTAGAAGGTTGCCTCATTATTATGAATGGCGTGCGTACTGTACCCGATTTCCCTGAGATCAAAGGGAATACTCTCCACGGTTTCCTTTTTCAAAACTGTCTTGTAAGGATACTCACCGGCCCCAAAATAAGACAGGCTCATGCCGGTGATCGCCTCAAATTCTGTGTTCACAGTTCCGGCACCCACGACCGGAACCTTAAGCATGCCGGAAGAATACTTTTTCTGCAGCTTATGGAAATAAGGAATCGGATCCTCGGAAATCCTCAGGCTTGTCACTGTCTCCGGATCAAAAAAAGACTCCAGCTGAAGAAAAACGAGATTGGTGTCCGCCGCTCCCTTCGTATCAGAATCGGGAAGCTTTTCATCCTCATCCTTCTCGATATAGCTGATCAGCTTCTCGGAATATCCGTTCGGCCGGCTCATTCCGGTATCAAAAACAGTGACCGAGAAGCAGTATGGAAATCCATAGTTCTGATACGACATGGCAAGGTTTCCGAAATAACTGGAAAGGATTCTTGTGTGGATACCCAACTCGGTAGCACCCGCAAAAAGGGCAATGCTTGCGCCGACGATGACAACATCCACAAACCAGTTGCGTTTTCCCTGGTATTTCGGTGCCTTAAAGAAATAGCGGATCAGGAAAAAGATCCCTGCCGCCAGTCCGGCCATCATCAGGCCGAACAGGACCGGCGGAATATACTCCGTCACGACCTTCTTCGCGTCTGCCAGGAGCTTCAAATCCTGTCCCGTAAAAGGCGTGACGCGATTTGACAGAATAATTCCGTTCGCCAGACTCAGTACAAACCAGAAGCCAGACACAAATACACGCACCCAGACGCGCCTGCGGAACAGAAATGCCACCGACATCGTCGTAAAGATCAGAAACGCGTTGTACAGAAAGACAAGAGGACTGTCTGTCATGTATTTCCACGCGCCAATAAACGAACGCCTGGAGATCAGCTCTATGATAAAATACAGGACGCAGCACCACAATGCCTGGAACGGCACCGAAAAACGGTTCATCAGACGGACCCAGTATTCCCGGTCCGCCCTCTTCTTCCTTCCGTTCAAACATTCTGTGTCATTCCCGTCGCAGTTATCCTTCTGTCCGAACACGATTCTCTTCATCTTTCTGTTTCTCCAGCTGCGTCTGCTCTCAGTTCTTCTCCAGCTGAGCCAGACGCTCTTCCACCTGAGCCATCATCTGTCTGTAATTTTCAAGCTTATCCCGCTCCTCCTGCACCTTCTTCTCAGGAGCCTTCTGAAGGAATTTTTCGTTTCCAAGCATTCCGTTCGAGCGGGCAATTTCCTTCGTCAGACGTTCTCTCTCCTTCGTCAGACGCTCTCTCTCCTTGTCGATATCGATCAGATCCGCAAACGGGATGTAAATCACCGCACCCGGTATGATCGCCGAAAAGGCATCGTCATCGATATTCTCCTTCGTCTTCTGAAGAGAAACGCTCTCCGCATGAGCAAGTGTTCCGAAGAACGACTCTGCCTCTCTGAACTTCTTCAGCACATCCTCCTCACCGGAAACGATGAAGACATTCGCCTTCTTGCTCGGCGGCACGTTATGAGAGCTGCGCACGTCACGAATTCTGCGAACCGCCTCCTTCATCAGCTCTACAGCTGATTCTTCTTCTTCAAAATGGCGTTCTTCCCTATAGACCGGCCACGGAGAGATCATCACCGATTCCTCATCCGGATTCAATGTACAGTAGATCTCCTCCGTAATGAACGGCATGAACGGATGCAGAAGCTTAAGCGCCTCCGACAGAACAGTCTTCAGCGTCCAGAGAACCGGAAGCTTCTCGTCTTCGTTCTCACTGTAGAGCACCGGCTTGGACATCTCAATGTACCAGTCGCAGAACTCCTCCCAGATAAAATCATAGACCTTCTGAACTGCAATTCCAAGCTCATACTTGTCCATGTTCTCCGTGACATCCTTTGCGAGGGTATTCGCCTTCGAGAGGATCCACCGGGAAGCGTAATCCAGCCTTGCAGGATTCATCTCCTTCGGAACCTCCGTATCACCGAGGTTCATCATGATAAATCTCGAAGCATTCCATACCTTGTTCGCGAAGTTCCGGCTTGCCTCAACCTTCTCCCAGTAGAAACGCATGTCATTACCCGGAGCGTTTCCGGTCATGAGCGTCAGACGCAGCGCGTCCGCGCCGTACTTGTCAATCACCTCGATCGGATCAATGCCGTTTCCAAGGGACTTGCTCATTTTTCTTCCCTGCGAATCACGGACAAGACCGTGAATCAGCACATGGTGGAAGGGAACCTTCCCGGTCTGCTCAATTGCGGAAAACACCATCCGGATAACCCAGAAGAAGATGATGTCATACCCGGTCACCAGAACATCTGTCGGATAGAAATACTCCAGCTCCGGCGTCTTGTCCGGCCAGCCAAGCGTAGAGAACGGCCAGAGCGCGGACGAGAACCAGGTATCCAGCGTATCCTCCTCCTGACGGAAATGCGTTCCTCCGCACTTCGGGCATTTTGCAGGCGCTCCGCCGCGCTGTACAACCATTTCTCCGCAGTCCTCGCAGTAATAGGCCGGAATTCTGTGTCCCCACCACAGCTGCCGGGAGATACACCAGTCCTTGATGTTCTCCAGCCAGTGTGTATAGGTCTTGCCATAGCTCTCCGGAACGAACTGCAGATCGCCGCTGTTCAGCGCATCCAGCGCAGCCTGTCCCATCTCCTTCATCCGGACAAACCACTGTGGCTTAACCATCGGCTCGACGGTTGTATGGCATCTGTCATGCGTACCTACAGAATGCGTGTGCGGAACGACCTTGACCAGAAGTCCCAGGTCCTCCAGATCCTTCACGATAGCCTTTCTTGCCTCATAACGATCCATACCCGCATATCTGCCGCACTTCTCATTCATGGTCGCGTCATCATTCAGAATATTGATTTCCTCGAGATTATGGCGTTTTCCTACCTCGAAGTCATTCGGATCATGAGCCGGGGTAATCTTTACGCAGCCGGTTCCAAATTCCTTATCCACATATTCATCCGCAATGACCGGAATCTCCCGGTCGGTCAGAGGCAGCTTCAGCATCTTGCCGACCAGATCCTTGTATCGTTCATCATCCGGATTTACGGCAACCGCGGTATCGCCCAGAAGCGTCTCCGGACGTGTCGTCGCGATCTCGACAAATCTTCCCTCTTCGCCCACGATCGGATAATTGATGTGCCAGAAGAATCCGTCCTGATCCACATGCTCTACTTCCGCGTCCGACAGAGAGGTCTGACATTTCGGGCACCAGTTAATGATACGGCTTCCCTTATAGATCCAGCCCTTCTCATAGAGACGGCAGAAAACCTCCTCAACCGCCTTCGAGCAGCCCTCATCCATCGTAAAGCGTTCTCTCTCCCAGTCAGCGGAGGATCCGAGCTTACGCAGCTGTTTCATGATCCTGCTTCCATAGTTATCCTTCCACTGCCAGCAGTATTTCAGGAATTCCTCGCGGCCGATCTCGCGTTTGTCGATGCCCTTATCCTTCAGCATATTTGTGACCTTTACCTCGGTCGCAATAGCCGCATGGTCGGTACCCGGCTGCCAGAGCGCCTCGTATCCCTGCATTCTCTTGTAGCGGATCAAAATATCCTGCATCGTATTGTCCAGGGCATGTCCCATATGCAGCTGACCGGTAACATTTGGCGGCGGCATAACGATGGTGAACGGTTTTTTGTCCGGGTTCACCTTTGCGTGAAAATATCCCTTGTCCATCCAGTTCTGGTAAATACGGTCCTCAATGCCCTTCGGATCGTAGGTTTTGGCAAGTTCCTTACTCATGAAAAAATCCTCCTCTGCCTTTTGGAAAAGCGAAAAAATAAAAGCCCCCTGCACACATCGTGCAAAGGGCGATCATATCGCGGTACCACCTTGCTTCACATATGTATCCGCGAAAGCAGAATCATATATGCCTCATTCTATCCGTTAACGGGGATCAGGCGGGAATCCCTGGCGACATGCAGGAATACTTCTCCGACGCACTCAGGATTCCGACTCAGAAGCTACCTTCCGCACAGGTAAACCCGGACCTCTCTCAGCAGCTGAAGTCCTCTCTGTCGGCGCCGTTGTGCGTACTCCTCTTCGTCACAGTCATTTTCATATTTAACGTTAATCATAATAAGGAAGTTTTCTTTTGTCAAGCGGATCCTGACCACCTGTGAAAAGGTATCCTGGCCGCCTGTGAAGAGAATCCTGACCGCCTGCGAAGGCACAAAAAAAGCGCCCATCTGCAGGCGCACTGTCATCTTCTCTCTATATTCTCAATTTTTTCTTTTACAGGAGGCAAAGGCTCCGGAATGAAGCTGTGACCGGTATCTCTGATCTCATCTCTATCCTGTCTGTCACAAGAGGGGCGGGAACTCCAGAACAGCTTCTGTTCTGCGGAAAATCGTCAGCCATCTGTTGCGGAGGAAATGGTACGATAAAACATTGGCGTGCTCTGAAGAATCTCACCCTGCCGTAAAACCATGCATAAATCCTGCTCAAGGTCTCTGGCGGAGTGATTACTCGTTCAGACATTCCATATCTTCATAAAATGAAAGCTTTGCTCGGAAGCTTTAACCTATAACCTCTCAGGCAGGTTTCCTGACTCACGGATCAACGTTTCATGCGCCTTCTCATATGTGCGGACATACAATGGCATTCGCATCTCGCTCCCCGTATACAGTGACCGGATCGTCCAGGCCTTTCACCTGGTTCCCTCTCAGACCCCTTCTGAGGTCTCACCTGAAAAGCTGATATAGAATTTATACACGTCAATTATCATATGACAGATCGTTCCGATTGTCAAGGCCCGAATGAAACGTTTCGCATCTGCCTGATTAAAACTTTTCGCATTTGCGGTTCACACATTCATGATTATTCATGACTGACGGGTAAGGAATTAACAGTCCGGTTGCCATTCACCCTTTAAAAGCATTGTGACCCGCTGCAGTTTCCGTGCCGCCGGCATCTTCAGTGTCTCTGTGACATGTCCGAATAAACCTCACAAAAGCGTCCCATGAAAGAAGGCTCCTCGTGACCCGCCTTCAGGTGTGAGATATCTCCGATCCTCAGCGCACGGAAGATCGCCGTACAAGATTCTCTTTCCTCCGTCACGAGCTCCGTCACAGATGAAGGCTGCATGCAAAGGAAATGCCAGGGAATGAACGGCGAACAGTTCCACAGATGTGACAGCAGTACGCAGCTGACCCCGAAGTGGCAGAATAGCGCCACGGTCTTTCTCGATTCTTTACTCACATGGTAGCAGCCGTTTTCTCTCCGGTATCCGTATCCTTCAAGCAGACGATCCAGCTCCCCGGTCACCCAGTCGTAGACCTCCGTCATATTGCTGTTCTGAGCCACAAGAGTCTCCCTCCATTTTTCGGGATCCAGATAAGCCGGATCCTGCATCAGTGACGAAGGAAGCATGTCCCACGGAATTCCACGCGCAAGAGTCCCGTCTTCCAGTTTCCGCGCGTCCGGATATGCTTTCCTGAGTACATCCGAATGGTTGATATCCATCCTGCACTCAAATTCATGCAGCCATTCCATTGTTTTTCCATTTTCCCCAAGCTTTTCCAGAGTATATGAGGCAGTTTTCTGTGCCCTGCCCATGGGGGACATATAAATATCATCAATCTCTTCTCCGGCAAGAAGATCGGCCAGAAGTTCCGCCTCCCGGTCTCCCTTTTCCGTCAGCGTATCATGTACATAATCCGGGTCACCATGTCTGATCAGTAATAATCTCATATGAAATTCCTATCTTCCTTCTCTTAAGGATAACGATTAAGCACCTCAATTTCGAGTCAGCACCTCAATCTCTAGAACGTATTCTTCTCTCGATATCAGAAGTCCCGGGCTCTTCGGCTCCCGGGCTCCTCATAATGATTTTTCCAAGCGAACGATGCTCATTTTGAAGGAAAAACAGCATCCTGTCAAGACCGGAAAGGCCGGATAAATGCACTGGCAAAACCACTCACGCATCCGAAAACAGCGGGACTGCATGCACAGCCCCGCCGCTCTACCTCTTACAAGCCGCGTCTTCACGGTATTCTCGTTCAGTCTGAGTACTTCCGCAATTTCACGAATTGTCAGTTCATCCGCATAATAAAGTGTAAGAATCATCCCATATTTCTCATCGACTCCCTGTATCAGTTCCCTAAACGAATCCCCTTCATTTTCCTCCCAGTTCTGCATTTCTGTTTTCTCGGGAATTTCTCCACTTCTGTCGAAGTGGGCCTGATCCCGGATAATCGCGTAACAATGATTCAGGAGGATTCGAATCATCCAGGTACGAAAAACCGCCGGATTCTTCAGCGTGTATATTTTTTCGAAGCACGTCAGAATGGTCTCCGCGACCGCATCCGATGCATCCTCATTATTCCGCAGAACCGACCAGGCTGTCTTATACATGATCTGCGTATTCTGATCCATCAGTTCAAGAAACGCATCTGTATCTCCATTTATTGCTCTTCTAACCAGTTGTTCCAAATGAAAGCTCCTTTACTTCCCGAAATCATATCGCCGTTTCCAAGGGCCTCTTTTCCGGCGTTGAACGTTCCTCTTTCCTTTCGGTCTTCCTGAATGTCCATTCATATATTAGATGAAAAGAGAGCAGAAATAGTTTCAAAAAAGCCGCCTATTAACGCGTCAACAAATTTCTCATAGTTTAAACGAGCTGGAATTTATAATCGTCCACCTTGCTCTTCGTCCTGTGTTTTTCTTTTTCACTCCTGCAATTGCATGGGAAGAAATAGCAGATCATGTATAATAATTTCAACCGTAAATTTCTGATGAATCAGAAGAATCCTTATCCCATACATTCGATAAATAATCCGTTCTGCCGGGTTTCATCCGCTAAAAAAAGGGCCTCCACTCACAATGATTGGAAGTCCTTTTCATGATTTTATCATTTATCCGGCTCTATGGCCGGATTTCTCGCTCAATTTTACATCTTTAGTCATGTCCGAACAACAGTGCCGTGCATAGACATGCGTTTCCTTGCTTCGCCTGCTTTTCAGCCGCGTTTGCTCTGAACCTCGTCCCAGTATCTTGCAACCTCAGCAGAGTATTCCTTACCCTCCTGCGGGGCGCCGCAAACCTCGTTGTAGTATGCCCAGATATCGCCGAACGGAAGCATCTTGTCCGCCTCCTGGTCGATCATCAGCTGTGTGAAGTTGCCCGCATTCTGAAGCTCCTTCAGATGCTCATTCGGCAGGCACAGCGCATTCAGCAGGCACTTCTGCCAGGTACGGAAGCCGACTGCCCATGCGGATACACGGTTGATCGAAGCATCAAAATAGTCGAGTGCCATATGCACACGATCCAGCGCGTCATTGCGTACGATCTCCTTCGCCAT
>SAMEA3663095__coassemble_1239_pt1 | contig 19200 bp, 15 predicted proteins | sample SAMEA3663095__metabat2_low_PE_027 | metagenome-assembled genome bin SAMEA3663095 (sample SAMEA3663095) | pig gut metagenome | biome: pig gut; feature: pig-associated habitat; material: faeces | place: France | collected 2012 | reverse complement strand
GGTGCCGGAAGGCATGGCGGCGGTTCTGACAGATATCGAGAGGAAGGATCCGGGAGAAGCGGAGCTTATAAGAGCAATTTGAGGGATGAACCCGGAAGAAGTGGCGGTTACAGAAGGGCATCGCGGAAGAATGACGGTTACAGAGGAATGTACGGGAAAAACGGAAGCAGGGAAGCATCCGGAAAAGACGGCAGTTATAAGGATTTGAGAAGAAAGGAAAGAACGGAGAGAACAGTGGCGCTGCGTCAGACGGAGGCGGACCGGGAGTTCGAGGAGAATCCGAACCGTCTGGAGGGCAAAAATGCGGTACTTGAGGCCTTCCGTTCCGGCCGGAGCGTAGACAAGGTCTATCTGCAGGAAAACCTTCATGACGGGATGATCATGACAATTGCGAGAGAGGCCAGAAAAGCCGGGACAATCATCAGCTACGTTCCGAAGGAAAGACTGAACATGATGTCTGAGACCGGAAGCCACCAGGGGGTGATTGCGATTGTCGCCTCTTATCCTTATGCTGAGGTTTCCGACATGCTGAAGGCGGCAAAGGAAAAGGGGGAGAAACCTTTCCTCTTTCTTCTGGATGGTATTGAGGATCCGCACAATCTCGGAGCCATCATCCGTACCGCGAATCTTGCGGGGGCGCATGGCGTAATCATTACGAAACACCGTGCGGTAGGCCTGACGGCGACCGTCGCAAAGGCCTCTGCCGGTGCCATTAACTACACGCCGGTCGCGAAGGTCACGAATCTTGCGGCTGTCATCGACGAGCTGAAGAAAGAAGGCATCTGGTTTGTCTGCGCGGATATGGGCGGAACCACGATGTATGACCTGGATCTCACCGGCCCCATCGGGCTTGTTATCGGAAATGAGGGAGAAGGTGTGAGCCGGCTGGTCAGGGAAAAGTGCGATTTTGTTGCTTCGGTTCCAATGAAGGGAGATATCGATTCCCTTAATGCATCCGTGGCGGCTGGTGTGCTGGCCTATGAAATTGTTCGTCAGAGACGCTGAAGTATCCGGCAATCGCAGAATTATCCGTTAGATACGTAGAGGCTTGCGGCAGCCACAGAATGCTATTACGTCTGCACGCGAGGCGGTTGATTCAGGTTAGATACGCAGAGGCTCGCGGCAACCACAGAATGGCCTGGCAGAAACCGTGAGGCTTCAGACAGCAAATTGTTCTTCAATATACAGGATTATGAAAAACAGTGAGTACGAGGGAGTTCCGGACGAGGAGCTGATTCGCCGGCTCCGCAGCGGCGAGACCGGGATCGAGGATTTTCTGCTTGAAAAGTACAAGAAAACGGTCCGTTCTCTGGCGAGGGAGCTTTATCTGGCCGGCGGAGACAGGGAGGACCTGCTGCAGGAGGGAATGCTCGGGTTGTTCAAGGCAATCCGGGATTATAACCCGGACGAAAACGCATCGTTCCGGACCTATGCCGGACTTCTGATTTCCAGGCAGATGTATACGGCTGTGCTATCCGCAAGCCGGCAAAAGCACAGGCCGCTAAACAGCTCGATTTCCATCAGCGAGCTTCAGGATAACCGCAAGGACGCGGAGTTGGGTGCCGCGGACAGTCCGGAGAATATTTTGATTGATTTTGAAAACGCCAGAAATCTCCGGGATGAGATCAATCAGGCACTGAGCCGGATGGAGAGAGAGGTTCTCGAATTATATCTGGACGGGTTGGATTATCATGAGATTGCCGGGAGAATGAACCGAACCCCGAAATCCATAGACAATGCTCTCCAGAGAATCCGCGGGAAGGTGCAGCAGATTGTCGTTCGAAAGGGTCTATGAGCAGGCAGAAGGAATTCAGCCCCGGTGTCAGAATCCGGCTTTCGGATCCGGTCAGTTTGTCAGAATCCGGCTTTCGGATCCGGACAGTTCGTCAGAATCCGGTTTCCGGATCCGGTCAGGCCAGCAGATTCCGGATTCTTTACAAGGAACTTCGCGTATGCTAAAATTAATCTAACTATGTCATCATCCTTTCCTGACGAAAGGTAACGAGGATAAATATGGAGAACAAAAAGGTTACCCACTCCGCCAGGCTGGTACTCCGTCTATGGAATGTCGGCCTGTTTGCACTTGTATGGGCATTCTTTTATAACGACTACGCGTTTGATACCTACAAGATACCCGGCATGATCGCCAGTATCCTGATCTTTTATATCATTTACAATCTCCTTTGCAGTGTGTACAAGGCGTTCCGTATCGCGTCCACAAATATGGGAGAGATCGTCTTTTCGCAGTTTATTTCCTTTGCCATTACGGATTTTATCCTGTATGTGGAGTGTTGTCTGATCTACAACCAGGTGGTCAATATTCTGCCGGGAGCTTTTATTGTTTTGCTTCAGCTGGTCGGAACGATAAACATTGTCGTTTTCACGAAGCGGTACTTCATGAAGCATGTCGCACCGCAGAAGACGCTGGTACTTTACGGGAAAAAGATCAGTCCGGAGGAGGTGCTTGCATTTGAACAGAGACTTCTGAAGAAATACAAGCATCTGTTTTCCGTTATTTATACCGAGAGAGAGGAGATCGGGGAAGAAATACTGCTGCAGCACATGCAGGGCTGCTGCACCGTCATCATGTATGGCGTTACCTTTGAGACAAGGGCGGCTGTTAGCGAGATGTGCATTGAGCGCAAGAAGAATTTCTACTACACCCCTGAGCTTCTGGATATCTTTGGCCTAGGCTGTGAGCCGAAGCATCTTCTGGATACTCCGCTGATGAAGTATGAGTATAACTATAATAACAAGAAATATCAGGGGATAAAGCGTGCGCTGGATATTATTTTTTCTCTGTTTCTTATCATCGTCACGTCTCCTGTCATGCTGGTTGTCGCCATCTGCATCAAGGCAGAGGATCACGGGCCGGTATTCTTCCGCCAGAAGCGCTATACCAAGGACGCGAGGGTTTTTGAGATCCTGAAGTTCCGGAGTATGGTTGTCGATGCGGATAAGTACGGAGTCCTTCCGACAACGGACAGGGATCCCAGAATTACAAGGACCGGACGGGTGATCCGGAAGTTCCGGCTGGATGAGTTCCCCCAGTTTTTCAACATCCTCAAAGGGGATATGAGCTTTGTCGGCCCAAGACCGGAGCGGGTGGAGCACGTGGACGAGTACGTCAGGGAAATACCGGAATTTCGTTACCGGCTTTCGGTCAAGGGCGGACTTACCGGCTACGCTCAGGTATTCGGCAAGTATAATACCTCCGCGCATGATAAGCTTCTTCTTGATCTGATGTATATCGAGAATCAGTCCATTCTGATGGATGTCAAGCTGGTGCTTTTGACTGCGAGAACCGTATTTCAGCCGGAAAGCACGGAGGGCTTTGATCAGGAAGCCCAGCAGAAGATGAACGAAAAAACCAGGCAGAATGAGGAACAGCACGGCAGCTGAGAGACGTGATCTGTGTATGGCGCGGAGAACAGACAGCGAGAAGAACAGGACAGTCTCTGTGGGGAAGCAGCGGCTTCTGCCGTCGGATTTTTGCCAGGTATTATCCTGATATTTTTGGAAAGGGATCTTTATGAAGGTTGCGATCGTAACGCATTCCTCAACATTTGAAGACAGAGCAGAAGCGGTAGCCCAGTTTTTCGAGGAAAAAGGGCATACCGCTGTTCGCGTTTTTTCAGATTTCGATCATCATGGCAAACGAACGGTTCAAAGAGAAGCGGAAAATCATGTCTACATCCACCTCAGACCATATACCAGGAATCTTTCGCTTACGCGTCTCATGGCAATCCGCCGATTTGCGCTCGACGCAGGGGCATATCTGGAATCTGGGAGCTTCGATCTGATTTATTTTATGATTCCTGCCAATTCTTTTGCTGCGGAAGCAGAACGGATTCGCAGGAAAACAGGCGTTCGTGTGATTTTTGACCTGATTGATCTCTGGCCGGAATCGCTCCCGCTGAGGGCGGCAGCTCACCTAACGCCGATCCGGAGATGGAGAAATCTTCGGGATCATCATCTGGGATGTGCTGACGTGATCTTCACGGAATGTGGTTTTTATCGGGAACAGCTTGATTTACCAGAAAACAGAACCTATACTCTTTACTGGTGCAAACTTTCCGGCGATAATAAATATAGAGCATCAGGCGAAAGAATCCGGACAGATTCCGGAGGAGAGCCGAATCCTGAGAAGACAGGAGTCCATGATGTCGCAGCCGAAGATTTCGTGGCCGAAGATGTCACAGCCGAAGATTTCGTGGCTGAAGATGTCGCAGCTGATGATATCGTAGCCCACGATGCTGCGGTCCATGATGCCGTGATTCATGAGGCCATGGACCGGAAATCGTCATGTCCGGAACAAAGTCTTCGCATTGCATACATCGGCGCAATCAACAACATCATAGATATTCCGAGGATTGCGTATCTTCTGGGGGCGTTGAACCGCCGAAGGAAGGTTATTGCGGATATTATCGGAGAGGGAGAGCACAGAGACGATTTTATCCGGGAGCTCCGGAACAGCGGTGTCGAGACTGTCTGCCGCGGGGCGGTCTATGAGGAAGACCGGAAGGCAGAGATTCTTTCCCGCTGTTGTCTTGGCATCAATGTGATGCGGACCGATGTACATGTCGGATTGTCGATGAAATCCATTGACTATCTGTCATATGGGGTTCCGCTGATCAACAGCATCAAGGGAGATTTATGGGAATTTGCGTCGACATGCGGTATTGGTGTAAATATTCCCGACAACCTGATGAAGATGACGGAGGAAGATCTGAATCTGCTCTTGGACAGACTGATTGCAGTTGCGGAAGATCCGCAGGCGCGCAGGAAATGCGTGGATTTGTACCGCAGGAATTTTACACAGGAGGCGTTTGACCGGACACTCGAACGAGCGCTGGAGGAGCAGAAGATCCTGTCGCAGTCCTCAACTCAATAATTGTGGAACAGAGCAAATGGCTAATCAGTGAACAGATCAGACAGATTACAGAAGCAGGCAACAAAAGATAATAAGTGATAAAACAGAGTACAGAAAGGCATTGATATGAAAGGAATCATTCTGGCAGGCGGATCCGGAACCAGGTTATATCCGCTGACTAAGGTGACATCGAAGCAGCTTCTCCCGATTTATGACAAACCCATGATCTACTATCCGCTCTCCGTTCTGATGAACGCGGGGATCCGTGATATACTGATCATTTCAACTCCGGCGGACACGCCACGCTTTGAGGAGCTTCTCGGTGACGGACATCAGTTCGGTATCTCGCTGCAGTATAAAGTGCAGCCGTCTCCGGATGGCCTGGCTCAGGCTTTTATCATCGGAGCAGACTTTATCGGGGATGAGCCGGTCGCCATGATCCTTGGTGACAATATTTTCGCCGGCCATGGTCTGAAGAAACGCCTGAGGGCTGCCGTAGAAAATGCGGAAACCGGAAAGGGAGCCACGGTATTCGGTTATTATGTCGATGACCCGGAGAGATTCGGTATCGTGGAGTTTGACAGGGACGGAAGAGCGGTTTCCATCGAAGAAAAGCCGGCGAAGCCCAAGAGCAATTACTGTGTGACCGGACTGTATTTCTACGACAACCGCGTGGTGGAGTATGCTCAGAAGTTAAAACCGTCGGCAAGAGGAGAGCTGGAGATCACGGACCTGAACAAGATCTATCTGCAGAATGGGGAACTGAATGTCGAGCTTCTGGGACAGGGATTTACCTGGCTGGACACCGGTACACATGAGAGTCTTGTGGATGCCACAAACTTTGTAAAGATCACAGAGCAGCATCAGCACCGCAAGATCGCCTGCCTCGAAGAAATCGCCTATCTGAACGGCTGGATCACAAGAGAACAGGTACTCCGGGAGTATGAGGAGCTGAAGAAGAATCAGTATGGCCAGTATCTTATGGATGTTCTGAACAACAAATACGTCGATATCCTTCACAATGACTGAAGCATGACGGAAGCAAAGGAGAAAATCATGAATATTATTGTAACCGGCGGCGCCGGATTTATCGGAAGTAATTTTATTTTCTATGAGATGGAGCAGCATCCGGAGGACAGGATCATCTGCCTGGATAAACTGACCTATGCAGGCAACCTGTCTACGCTGGCGCCGGTTCTGGAAAAGCCGAATTTCCGCTTTGTCAAACTTGATATCTGTGACAGAGAGGGAGTTTACAGACTGTTTGAGGAGGAAAAACCGGACATCGTCGTGAATTTCGCCGCGGAGTCTCATGTGGACCGTTCGATCGAGAATCCGACGATCTTCCTCGAGACGAATATCATCGGAACCTCTGTGCTGATGGATGCGTGCCGCAAGTATGGCATTCACAGATATCATCAGGTTTCCACGGATGAGGTTTACGGAGATCTTCCGCTGGACCGCCCGGATCTGTTTTTCCATGAGGATACGCCGATTCACACCTCCAGTCCGTACAGCACATCCAAGGCATCCGCGGATCTTCTGGTTAACGCATACCACAGAACCTATGGGCTTCCGGTAACGATCAGCCGCTGCTCAAACAACTACGGCCCCTATCAGTTTCCGGAAAAGCTGATTCCTCTGATGATCGCGAATGCACTGGCGGACAAAAAACTCCCGGTTTATGGAGAGGGCCTGAATGTACGTGACTGGCTTTATGTGGAGGATCACTGCAAGGCCATCGACCTCATCATGCGGAAGGGAACAGTTGGAGAGGTCTACAACATCGGCGGTCACAATGAGATGCACAACATCGACATCGTAAAGCTGATCCTGGATTATCTGAGTAAGCCATATTCTCTGATCGAGCATGTCACCGACCGAAAAGGCCACGATCAGAGATACGCCATTGATCCGACAAAGATCCACAATGAGCTCGGCTGGCTGCCGGAGACGATGTTCAAGGATGGAATCAAGAAGACCATTCAGTGGTATCTGGATCACAAGGAATGGTGGGAGAACATTATTCGTGGCGATTACCAGAACTATTATAATGAGATGTACGGGAAGAAAGAGGTTATCGGCTGATGAAGGTATTTGTGACAGGCGTGGCCGGGCAGCTCGGACACGATGTAATGAATGAGCTGGCGGCAAGAGGCCTGGAAGGGGTAGGAACGGATCTTGCTCCTTCCTACAACGGTATCAATGACGGATCAGCGGTAACCAGGATGCCGTATGTATCCCTCAATATAACGGACGAGGATGCGGTTGACAGTGTTATCTCCGAGGTGAAGCCGGATGTCATTGTGCACTGTGCGGCATGGACTGCAGTTGATGCTGCGGAGGACGAGGAAAACAGGACGAAGGTCATGGCGATCAACGTGGACGGAACGAGGAATATCGCCCGCGCAGCGCGAAAAGCGGATGCAAAGATGGTCTACATCAGCACGGATTACGTGTTTGACGGACAGGGAACAGAGCCATGGAAGCCGGACTGCAGGGACTACGCTCCGCTCAATGTGTATGGAAAGTCAAAGCTGGGAGGGGAGCTCGCCGTCTCTGAGATCCTTGAGAAGTACTTCATCGTGCGGATTGCCTGGGTATTCGGACTGAACGGAAAGAATTTCATCCGGACGATGCTGAATGTAGGCAGGACGCATTCGGAAGTACGCGTAGTCAATGATCAGATCGGAACGCCGACCTATACGCTGGATCTGGCGCGGCTTCTGGTGGATATGATCGAAACCGATAAGTACGGATATTATCATGCCACGAATGAGGGCGGATATATTTCGTGGTATGACTTTACAAAAGAGATATACAGACAGGCCGGCATGCAGACCAGAGTCACCCCGGTTACTACCGCGGAGTACGGACTGTCGAAGGCGGCGCGGCCCTTTAACAGCCGCCTGGATAAATCGAAGCTTGTTGAGAATGGATTTCAGCCGCTTCCGGACTGGAAGGATGCTTTGCATCGTTTTCTGGTTGAGATCGGTGAGATCCGCTGATATCGGCGAATGAGGCGGACAGATATAAACACCATTGAATCCGCTGTGACAGTAAAGCCGGCGGATGTGCGCGGGCATTGAAAGCCGGATCAAAGAGAAAAGGAACAGTCGCATAAAACCTGGGATTCCGAGAGGAAAGAAACCGTTTTACTGCGGTCGTTCCTTTTTGCGTTCGCGCGTGCATTCGATCACAGACCAGTGCTGACGCAATGTATACAGGCAGTGATCCGCAACAGACATTTTATCAGGATAAATATATGGTAGAAATTTTGCTTGCAACCTATAATGGAGAGAGATATCTGGCCGAGCAGCTGGAGTCTCTTCTCTCGCAATCGGAGAAGAATATCCGAATTCTGATCCGCGACGATGGTTCCACTGATGGCACACAGGGGATTCTGGAGGATTATGCGCAGAAATATCCGGAGAAGATTCGCGTGATCCATGATCAGATCCGTTGCGGAGGGCCGACACCGAATTTTATGGAGCTTGTGAAACATGCGGTCGGGGAATACATTATGTTCTGTGATCAGGACGATGTCTGGAATAAGGAGAAGGTCCGCAGGACGCTGCAGGTCATGGCAGAAAAGGAGGAGACAAGAGGCGCGGATTGCCCGCTTCTGGTTTTTTCTGACTATATTGTGGCAGACGCGGCGCTGAATCCTGTTCCGGTTCGCGAGAAGCAGCTTCAGGTTTACGGACACCGCACGGACTTCCGGCATCTTTTGGTGCAGAATTATGTGACGGGCTGTACGGCCATGATGAACCGGGCAGCTTACCGGCTTATGGGAGACTACGATTCGAGGATCCGTATGCATGACTGGTGGGCCGCGCAGTATGTAAGCGCCCTCGGCGAGGTCGTTCATCTTCCGGAAAAGCTGATGTACTATCGGCAGCACGGCGATAATGTGGTGAGTGCGGTGAATGTCAGAAGCTTTTCCTATCGTATCGGTAAACTGATGGACAGGAATACCAGATATAATCTGAAGCTGAATTTTGCGGAGGCAAGGTTGCTGTATGAGAGATTCGGCAGTATAATGCCTGAAGACTCGAAGAACGCACTCGAGGAGTTTCTGCGTATTCCGGACTTTTCAAAGCCGAGAAGGATGGCTGCCCTGCTTAAGGGACGTTTTCTGAAAGGCGATCTGGTCAGGATCCTGGGACAGCTGTTCTATATCTGACGATTTTACAATCCGGAAGCAACATGGTAAAATAACAGACTGCAATATCTGAAAACAAGACAGAGAAAGTGTTTTATATGCTGATTAAAAGTATTCCGGGACTGCTGCTTGTATTTCTGGTGATTCCCGGCATCTGCGGATTTATCCTTACGGATCTTCTGCACCTATATGAGAATAACATTGTCAGACGGTCCGTCCTGAATCTTGTCGCCGGAAATCTGCTGATGTGGGCGGTCTTTGAGGCGGTGGCTGTTCCCATGATTTTTCTTCGCCAGGACTTTCGGCATGTGATCCTGCTGTGGCTTCTGATTCTGGCGGCGATTGTAATTATCTTCGTTTCTGTTCTCAGAAAGGTTCCGTTTATCCGGTTTGATGCAAGGCACCGGAAGCTTCCGGGGCTGTTCCATGACAGAAAGGCCCTGGTTCTGCTGCTGCTTCTGCTTGTGATCGTGGGTTTCCAATGTGCGGTATATCTTTTTGGAATGCATCTGGATGAGGATGATTCCCGGTTTATCGCTCATGCGGTATACACATGGAAGACCAACCGGATGCTCACGGAGAATGCCGCGACGGGTGAACTGAATCTCCAGAACTGGGGCGGAGACTATCTGAAGGATGCCGTCTCTCCGTGGATGATCTACATCGCAATGCTGGCGAGACTCACTGCAATGCATCCGGCGGTGCTTGCGCACACGGTACTTCCGGTGATTCTTCTGCTCCTCGGCTATGGGATCTACTGCCTGGCGGGTATGGAACTGTTCGGGGATGACAGACGGAAGGCAATTTTATTCTGTCTGATTGTCGCTTTTCTCCAGCTCTTTTTTGCGGGATCTACTCGTACACAGTCGGAGTTTGCGCTTCTGCGGATCTGGCAGGGGAAGGCCGTGGTCGCGGGAGTGGGAATACCGATGATCCTGTACTGCTTTATCTATCTGTACAGACACGCCGCGGAAGAGAGGACCATCTGGATGCTTCTGATTACAGACCTGGCATGCTGTCTCCTATCCGGGATGGGCATTATCATTGCGGCGTCCATGATCGGGATCTGCTCGATCTGGTACATTCTTGGATGCCGCAGGTGGAGGGCGATCTGGAAGGTTCCTGTGGTACTTCTGCCTTCTGTCGTGTTCGGCGGGCTCTACTATATGTGTAAAATCGGGAGGATCGTTCTATGACAGATGCATGGAGGCAGGTTCTGGACAAGGTGCGGGAATCCTTTGCGGGCAACTGGTTTCTGCTTTTATGGATCGTTGCCTTGATCTATCTGTTTTTCGCGGAGAAGGAAAAACGAAAGCTTCTCGTTTATCCATCCATTCTGCTCGGGGTTCTGATATTCAATCCGCTTCTTTACCGGTATTGCTGGAGAAAGCTTTTTGATTACGCGTACTGGAGGGCGTTCTGGATGGTGCCGGTTCTGCCTGTGATCGCGGCAGCAACAGTGAGCCTTGCATGCAGGATGCGGAAAAACTTCATGAAGGCTGCCGTGATCGTTCTTGCTCTGGCAGTTTCGGCCGCGACCGGAACGTTCATATACAAGGACCGCTTCGTGAGAGCACAGAACCGTTACAAGCTGCCGCAGGCATCGGTGGATGTGGCTGATGCGCTTCTCGCTCTTGACAGGGAGCCGCGCGCGGCAGTGGATTCCTCACTGTTCTGTTATATCCGCCAGTATTCACCGGATGTTCATCTGATGTACGGGCGGAATGCCTGGGGCTATATCGATTATATCGGGGGTGATCAGTACTCTGTATATCAGCAGATGACGCAGCCGCAGCCGGACCTGAACTTCGTCCGCGGCAGCATGCTGAACATGGATTATGATTACCTGGTGATGCTCCCTTCCCAGGCACCGGGCTACCGGCAGGAGGACGCGGAGAGCTATGACGCCAGCTTTTATACAGACGCGATGAGAAGCGTCGGATTTGAATATATAGATACGGTGGACGGCTATCTGATCTGTCAGGTACTTCCGGGCTGAGAAAAAGCTGTTGTGACAGATTTCAACAGAATACGCGAGTGTGACGTTTTTCGTTCTGAGAATAACGCCGGAGCATAGAAGGCACCGCCGAACATCAGGTCTGGGACTTTGTGACAGGCGGAGCAGAGGTGACGACAGGAGAAGTATGAGTAATCGTAAGAGAGTATCGCTTTATATTATGAATATGGTGGATATCGTTTCTCTGCTGATCGCATTTGTGATATCCTATGAAATTCGTAGGATCCTTCCGATGTGGAGAGTGTTCACGAGGGAGAGCATAATTGCCGGATACCGGTTTCAGCAGTTCCCTTATATGCCTCTGCTTTTTGCCACGATCATCTCCTATATTCTGGTAAATTTTCTGTTTCTGTATTCGGAGGAGTATCTCTCGAGAAATGTTTCATCGGAGCTCCTTGCTACGCTGAGAATGATCGTCATGGTAATCGTCGTAGATGTGGTGATTCTGTTCATCACAAAGACGAGTGAACGATACTCCAGAATTTTCATGGTGATTTTCTTCATCATTGCATACTTTACCTGCTTTATTCTGAGGGAAGCGGTCAAAAAAATCTACATTCCGCGTTATAAAAACGGAAAGGCATCGGAAAAAATGGTGCTGGTCTGCCGTGAGCGGGACACAGACCGGGTTTTGGAGCAGCTGAACGCGATTATCGACTGGAGATTTCATATATCAGGTCTCGTGATCACCGATGCGGATCTCGCGGGTGAATATATAAGCGGCATCCGGGTTATCAGCAATTATTCCGACGCGATGGCAAATATTCAGAAGGAGGAGGTGGATTCCATCCTTCTTGTGTCAGGGGATCCGGAAGAGGAGAGAGCATGGGTGCGGCATTTTCAGCCGCTGGGAAAGACGGTTCATGTCAGTCTTCCGGAATTTGAACTAAGCGACACAAAGCGCATGCAGGATATGCTCGGACAGTGCGCGGTAGTCAGCTATCTTCCTGAGATTCCGATCCGTGGGCGAAATGTCGTTATAAAGAGGAGTCTGGATATCATTGTATCTATCCTTCTGCTTCCCTTTGTTCTCGTCATGATGCTGATTGTCACATTGCTGACGAAGATTTTCCTGAAGGGGCCTGTTTTTGTTACCAGAGTAAGAGTGGGCATGAATGGACGCCGTTTTAACCAGTATCATTTCCGGGTATACCGGATGGATTCAGATCAGAGGAAGACGGAGGGCAGGAGCTGCTTTACCTGGCTTGGCCGTTTTCTGGATCTGACGCATCTGGACGGGCTGCCGCAGGTTCTGAATGTTCTCGTGGGAGATATGAGCTTCGTCGGACCGAGAGCCCCGTCTCTTCCCTATTTTATTGAAAATCCGGGAGAACTCCGGTATCTGTGCGCAAAGCCAGGGCTGGTGGGCACATGGTGCACCGACCGTCGCAGCGGACGCGCTGAAAAGGACCGATATCTGAATAACTGGAGCCTTGGACTGGATGCGGAAATTATTTTCATCATGATCATTCGTTATCTGACGTTCCGCTCCGCAAGGAGCCGTCAGACAATGTGGGAGCCGGAGGAGTGCGCTTTCATCCGGGAGTATATGGACTTCCGCAAGCCGCTGGAATACGACCGCTCCGCTTACACCTGCCGGATGACGGTGGGAAAACGCGTCTATTATTTCATCAAGAGGCTGTTTGACATTGTGGGATCGCTTCTGGGAATCATTCTGCTCTCGCCGCTGCTTCTGATCCTGATGTTCGCGGTAATGGCGGATGACGGCGGAAACCCGTTCTATGGGCACAGCCGGATCGGAAAGAACGGAAAGAAAATCACAGTTTATAAATTCCGGAGCATGCGCCGGGACGCCGGTGATCTGGAGAAGATTCTGACGCCGGAGCAGCTTGAGCAGTATCGCACCGAGTTCAAGATCGACAACGATCCGCGTATCACAAAGGTAGGAAACTTCATTCGGCGCACGAGCCTGGACGAGTTGCCGCAGCTGTTCAATATTCTTTCCGGTGATCTGTCAATTGTCGGTCCGAGGCCGATCGTGGAGAAGGAAACCACAATTTATGGCAGGGATGTCGCAAAGCTTCTGAGCGTGAAACCAGGTCTTACGGGATACTGGCAGGCCTATGCGAGGAACAATGCTACCTATGAGAGCGGCGAAAGACAGAAGATGGAGATGTATTACGTGGATCATCAGAGTCTCGGTCTTGATGTGAAGATTCTGTTCCGGACCGTGAAATCGGTCACAAAGGAGGAAGGCGCCCAGTAGACCGCCATGCGATGCATCATTCCGCATATAGTATGAGTCTTTGCGTCAATTTGCAGCTTTCGTGCTGCTGGCGGGTCACCGGCCTGGCCTGCCCGCATCGGCGTGCGTTCTGCGGTAATGGAACCGAGAGAACAAGGAGAATAGAATGACATCTGTGAATGAGAAGAAAATCAGACTGATCATAGCCTGTCATAAGAAGTGTGAGGTGCCGGGGGATCCTGTCTATCTTCCGCTTCACGTAGGAGCAGAGGGAAAGGAGCCCTTTGGCTTCACCGGCGACAATACCGGCGACAATATCAGCTCCAAAAATCCTGTCTACTGTGAATTGACAGGACTCTACTGGGCATGGAAGAATCTGGACTGCGATTACCTGGGACTGGTCCATTACCGGAGATATTTTACACTGAAGAGCAGGCACGAGCAGAAGAAAAACGGCCTTCTTGCATCGGTGCTGACAGAGGGCGAGCTCAGGAAACTTCTGTCCCGGTACCGCGTTCTGGTTCCGAAGAAGCGGCATTATTACATTGAAAGTGTCTATTCACACTACGCGCATACCTTCGACGGTACGCAGCTCGACAAGGCCAGGGAGATTCTTGCCCGGAAATATCCGGATTATGTGGATGAGTTCGACCGCTTCATGAAGCAGACCGGGGCCTACATCTTCAATATGTTTGTCATGCCGAAGGATCTCGCGGATGAGTATTTTGCGTGGCTGTTCGACATTCTCGATGATCTTGAAAAAATGGTCGATATCAGCGGCATGTCAGCTTTTGACGCGAGATATGCCGGACGGGTCAGCGAGAGACTCTTTAATGTGTGGCTGATGCATCAGGTGGACACGGGCAGGCTGAAGAAAAGCGAGATCGGAGAGGTGCCATACCTTTATCTCGGAGAGGTTGACTGGGGGAGAAAAATTACCGGCTTTCTACGCGCGAAGTTTTTCCACAAAAAGTATGAGAAGAGCTTCTGAGAATCCGCGGAGACAGAAGTCCGGACAGGCGTCACAGAGAAATCGCTGAGGCCGGATCTGTCTGACAATATGGTAATATAGTAATATAGTAATATAGTAAATTCAGAGGGCGTCAGGATGCCCGGAAAGGGAAAAATATGGGAAAGATCAAGGTTACAGAAAATGCAGGCGGTATCAAGGGACTTTATGTGGTAGAGCCAACGGTTTGCGGAGACAACCGGGGATATTTCATGGAGACCTACAACTACAATGACTTTGCGGCTGCCGGAATTGACTGCAATTTTGTACAGGACAACCAGTCCGCATCGAAGAAGGGTGTACTTCGCGGTCTTCATTTCCAGATTCATTATCCGCAGGACAAGCTGGTCCGCGTAATCCGCGGCGAGGTTTTTGATGTCGCGGTTGATCTGCGGGAGGGAAGCGAGACCTACGGAAAATGGTTCGGAGTGCTCCTGACAGAGGAGAACAAGAAGCAGTTCTTTATTCCGAAGAATTTCGCGCACGGTTTTATTGTTCTCTCTGATTATGCGGAGTTCTGCTACAAGGTGACTGATTTTTATCATCCCAATGATGAGGGCGGACTGATGTGGAACGATCCGGATATTGCCGTGAAGTGGCCGATGCCGGAGGGAATGGGACCGGAGGATCTTGTATTGTCGGACAAGGATAAGGTGAACTGGAGTTATCAGGAATTCCTTGAGAAGAAAAAGAATTTCTGATTTTTTCAAAGGACTTTCAAAAGACGATAACAATGATTAGGAGATCGAGATGTCAAAGTCAAGAAAGCCGGCGCTGTTTCAGATTCTGGGAGAGCTGTCAGGGAGCAGAAAACTGATCGGGAGCCTTGCAAAAAATGATTTTAAGACTAAATTTGCGGGCTCCTACCTTGGAAGAGTCTGGGCATTTGTCCAGCCGGTTGTCACCGTCTTTGTGTACTGGTTTGTATTCGAGAAGGCACTGAACGCGGGAACGCAGTCCACGAAGCAGGGGATTCCCGTTCCTTATGTGCTCTGGCTTGTCGCCGGCCTGGTTCCCTGGTTTTATTTCTCTGACGCGATGTCTGCGGGGACGAACGCGCTTCTTGAATACGACTATCTGGTCAAGAAGGTGGTGTTCCGGATCAGCGCGCTTCCGGTGGTGAAGGTAGTCTCGAGTCTGTTCGTACATGTCTTTTTTGTCTGCTTCATGCTCGGCATGTATGTGGTGTACGGACTGTTTCCCGGCGTCTATGCCGTTCAGCTTGTATATTACTCGTTCTGCATGTTTGTCTTCGTCCTTGCGGTGTCCTATCTGACAAGTGCGCTGGCCGTTTTTTTCCGGGATCTGGTACAGATCATCAATATTATTCTGCAGGTTCAGATCTGGGCGACTCCGATCATGTGGAATATGGATGCGGTGAGCTTTCCGACGGCAGTCATTGCAATTCTGAAATTTAATCCGATGTATTACATCGTCTGCGGGTACAGAGATTCTCTGATCAATCACATATGGTTCTTCCAGCGGCCGCAGCTGACGCTGTATTTCTGGTGCCTGACGGTATTTTTGCTGTTTGCCGGAACTCATGTGTTCCGGAAGCTTCAGCCTCATTTTGCCGATGTACTGTAAGAGGGTTATTTCAGCAGCTGAGAAGGTACGCCGCAGAGAACGCAGTCAAGGCAGCGGAGAATCTGATGTGTCAGTTTACGGGAATCCCGGAGGGTTCCATATTGCTGAAGTTCTGAATGCTTAATTCTGCGGATACAGGGAGTATACCGCAGCATCAATCCCGGGAAAGGAAATCCAACCAGTATGAGTGAAGAATACGCCATCCAGGTAAAGGATGTCAGCAAGCTTTATAAATTATATGACAAACCGTCATACAGAATCCGTGATGCGCTGGGCCTTACACGGAAGAAGCTGTACCGGGAGCATTACGCGCTTCATCACATGAGCTTCAATGTGAAAAAGGGAGAGACCGTAGGACTGATTGGAACCAACGGCGCCGGAAAATCAACGATTCTCAAGGTCATTACCGGTGTACTGAACCCCTCGGAGGGTGAAGTGGTCATAAATGGCAGGATTTCCGCCCTGCTTGAGCTTGGCGCGGGCTTCAATATGGAGTACACGGGTATCGAAAATATCTACCTGAACGGTACCATGATCGGTTTCTCGAAGGAAGAAATCGACCGGAGGATGGACAGCATCCTGAAATTCGCGGACATCGGAGACTTTGTCTATCAGCCGGTAAAGACGTATTCCAGCGGAATGTTTGTCCGTCTGGCGTTTGCCGTCGCCATCAATATTGATCCGGAAATCCTGATCGTGGATGAAGCGCTGTCTGTGGGAGATGTTTTTTTTCAGGCAAAATGCTACAAGAAATTCGAGGACTTCAAGAAAGAGGGAAAGACGATCCTATTCGTCAGTCACGATCTCGGAAGCATCTCCCGACAGAGTCATCCTTCTGAATAAGGGGGTCAAGCTTTCCGAAGGCAAACCGAAGGATATGATCGATCTCTACAAAAAAGTCCTGGTTCATCAGGTTGACGAGGCCGCCGTACAGAACGGTGACGCTGACATTCACAGCACGACCGGAAAACGTTCTCTCACTGGAGAGGACCATATCGGAGATAGCGCAGAGGATGGAGTGCGGGAAGGCAGAGCAGCGGAGTCAGACGCGGACGGGTCACCTGCCGATCGTTCGTCAGCCCATGACGGTGGAAAATGGATGGATCACTTCCAGATCAATCCGAATGTCAACGAGTACGGTGACGGACGGGCAAATATCATTGACTATGGTATTGTGGACGATCAGGGGCAGCTGACCTCAACGATCATCAAGGGAACCCGCTTCACGATCCGCAGCAAGGTGCAGTTTAACGAAGAGATACAGAGCCCGATCTTTACCTATGCATTCAAAAACCTTCAGGGAGTCGCGATCACCGGGACGAATACCATGTATGAAAAGAAGGATATCGGACTGGCGCACAAGGGGGATGTCTATGTCGCGTCCTTTGAACAGGAGATGAACCTTCAGGGCGGGGAGTATCTGCTCTCCATCAGCTGTACGGGATATGAAAACGGAGGATTTGTCGTATATCACAGGCTGTATGATGTCATCAATGTCACCGTAATCTCGGACAAGAACACTGTGGGATTTTATGATATGAATTCGGTTACCCGTGTGGAAAGGGTGGGCGGAAGACCGGAAAGCGTTGTATGAAGCATCCGGCAGGCGCAAAATCCTGAACAGAGTAATATTGGAATGTATTCGTAAAAAGTATATATAAGGCATCCGGCAAACACAGAGAAAAAGTGGAAATACCGATACGTGCAGTAACGATCTCGTCGGTCTCGCGCGGGGCAGGTGTGTATGAAGGAACAGATCGGAAAGGTACAATTGCATATTCTGGGGGAAGATGAAATCCCTGCACCGGAGGTTCCGGGTGCTGCGAAGATCCCCGGAAAGGCAGCGTCAGAAATTTCCGGGACACAGAGGGAAAGGGCAGATGAGAAGGAACTGATGGAGGTCCTTAGAACCTGCCCGGAGGATCAGTACAGGTCTGTACTGCAGGAACGCAGGAACGAATTCCTGCTTGAGGAGCTTTCAGGCCTGAGAGCGAATCTTGTGCGCGCCTTTGCCGTACCGGACGGCGCATCTGTTCTGGAAGCAGGCTGCGGGTGTGGCGCGATGACCGGTACACTGGCAGAAAAATACCGGAAGGTCGTCAGCTGGGATTCCGATGTGGAGCGATGCAGAATCAATGCGTACCGGAACAGAGACCGGGAGAATGTGACACTGTATGCCGGCGATTTCCGGGACTTTTGTAACGAAATCCATTCGGATCATCCCGGGAGCAGCTTTGATCTTATCACCTGTATTGGTCCGATGCAGAAGGCTTCCCGGATTATCCCGGGAGATACGCCGTGCCGGGCTATGGTACATGAGCTTCTTTCTTTTCTTGCGCAGGATGGAATCCTGCTGATTCTCTTGAAGGAAATCCGGGAGTACCGTCAGCTGATGGAAGGCAGCGTGCTTTCCGGTTACCGGACCATCTTATACGAGATCAGTCCGGACGCGATGTTTCCCATGGAGATCACGGGTGAACAGTGGCTTTCGGAACATCACCCCGGTGGCGAAGCCTGTGGGACGAAAGACGAAGGCAGACCGGCGCTTCTTCTGATTCAGGGCGCGCAGCGGGCGGCCGATACACTGTTGTTCGCGAAGTTCTCCGGGGAAAGAGCGGAGAGATATGCTCTGTATACGGCTGTATATGAGAAGTATGGCGGATTGCCGAGCAGAGAGACAGGCGGCGTTGAAGCACCGGGCCTTTCAGATCAGATTGGCGAATGCGGACCGCAGCGCGCCGGAATGAACACAGGTGGAAGCCAACGGTATGTGGAGAAGAGGGCGCTTACGAAGGCTGCAATTCCCCATGTGAGTCACATCAGCGAGCTCTCCGGAAAGCTTTCAGAGATGTACCGGGGAAGGTTGAAGATCAATCGCTGTGAGAAGACGGATATAACAGGAACCGTACGGATGGAATATCTCACCGGCGAGACTTTTGAGGAATATTTGGACCGGGTTCTTGCGAAGCAGGGACCGGATGCCTGTGAAAAGGCTCTTCTGGAGTATCTCGACCTGGTTGTCCCGAAAGAGCTGGAGAGCGCGTTTGAGATGACAGATTCCTTCCGGGAAATCTTCGGGGAAATACCCGGGGAAATTTCCGGTGGAATACCCGGGGAGTATGAAATACATTCTCTGAAGACGCTGCCGGTGTCGGACGTGGATCTGATTCCGGCAAATGTGATCAGAAGCGGCGGGAGCAGCACCCTCATCGATTATGAGTGGAGCTTTGATTTTCCGGTTCCGTCAGATTTCCTGAGATACCGGATCCTCTTTTATTATCTGCGCTCCGACAAGAACAGGCAGGAGCTTGCTCAGAGCGGCATCTGGCAGAAAGCCGGACTG